>ERZ1292623.174-Hain-H51-01um-R1-174-length-72113-cov-7_pt1 | contig 72113 bp, 84 predicted proteins | sample MGYA00564398_ERZ1292623 | MGnify/ENA primary metagenome ERZ1292623 (study PRJEB36523, sample SAMEA6512633) | groundwater metagenome | collected 2019-01-07 | study: AquaDiva: Metagenomics assemblies of 32 groundwater samples
GGTTCTGTCATGTTTCGTACTCGAATTGGTAACCCCAATGCGAGGGATTAAAACTATATTGCGGTGGGTGGGATTCGGCTTCGACTCTCGTCCCGCCAGTCGCGGGACTCGGTCTAGCCACCGCCTCGCGGTGTCGCAAGCTTGCGACACATCGCTCCGGCGTTCTCATCCCACCAAATCAAAGCATACTATGCTTTGGCGGAGAGGGTGGGATTCGAACCCACGACGGGCTTGCGCCCGGACGGTTTTCGAAACCGTTGGAATGAACCACTATCCGACCTCTCCAGTATACCGTATCCCCGAGAGGATTTGAACCTCTGGCCTCTTCCTTCGGAGGGAAGCGCTCTTCCGCTGAGCTACGGGGACATGCAGCGAAGTAGTGCTAAAATTCTAGCGGACTTAAGCACTAACAGCAAGGGTGTCGTGAACTTGGCCTGATTAGAGGAATAAAAAGCTAAACCCTGACTTATCCACACCCACCCTTGACACATTGACTTTGCGTCCAAAAAGTGGTATAGTTGACAGATCGTAGAGATTGGGGCATGCGCAAGCCCCAGAAGGAGGTCAAGTCATGCGCAAGAAGGTTTTTGTGCTCGTCGCACTCCTGGTGGGGGGTTGCGCAGAGGGTCCTGCGGGACCCAAAATCGAACCCACCCCGACCCCTCCGCCGTCACTGATCACAGCGGAGTGCGTGGCGAACACCCCGAAGCCGACCACAGCTCCAGGGATGACGGTGGGCCTGTGTCCACCAAAAGATCAGTACGCGCAGGGCGAGCGCGTAGGAATCGTGATAAAAAGTTCCGGGCTCAAGGGGGTTTACGCGAATCTCTTTTACGCCTGGCAAGAGGGGGACAGCCTGTACGTCATCCCACTCTATGGTCTCGTGGGTGTTACACTCACGGACGATTGGGTGGGGGCGGAGACAGCACTTTCCCCCCAGAACAAAGAAGTTCCCAACCGCATCGCCACCATCGCGGATTTGGGAAAGGCAAAGGGGACGGTCCGGGGCGACTCCAAGCCCTTCACCGTCAAGTAGTCCTCCGTTCCGCATTCGCGGAAACGATTTACGGGACCCCCCTCAACGGGTCCCGCCTTTTTTTATTCACAGCTATTATTTTCTAATTGTGGTATAGTAGGATTATGTCACGATGCAGGATAGCATTATTTTTTGTATTAGCTGTAGCTATTTTTCTGAGTGCTCACTCAAGCTTTGCAGCAGCTACACCAGGAGTTTGTATACTGAGGCAGGTTGAAGGTGGCGTATGCGGTACCTTTATCAAAGATGATGGCTGTCCGTCGATTGGTGGAGTCTGCGATCAATCGAAATGCAGTCCAAGCGGAACCTATGGTGGCTGTTGGGCAAAGAAACCACCAAGTCCTGATGACCCTTATTTAAGTCAAGAGGGATCAGTATGTGCTTGTAAGAATACCCCAACCCCCACCCCCACTCCGACTCCAACTCCTTCCGGCGGTGGCGGAGGAGGAGTGAGCGTTGACCTCGAGCTTTCCAAGACCAAGCAGTCGCCATCGTGGAAGGATTCGCTCACGTATTCCGATCTTCCCACCGAAAACGTCTCACTCCGCGCGACGACAAGCAATGCGGCCACGAAGATTGACTACTACTTCTACTGCAATCGATCCGATCCTGAAACCAATCTCACCGATCCTAAAGATGATACGATTCTCAAATCAAAAAATACCGTAGAAAAAGACGATCAGCTGTGCCTCTACGATACCCCGGGGACCTATACCGCCAAAGTGATCATCGTTGATAAGAAGGGCAAGAAAGCCCAGGACACAGCCACAATCACCGTCAACGGCACGCTGGGGGCGACGCTTTCTGCCAATCCAACTTCCGGCACCAGTCCGGTATCTTCCGTCCTCACTGCCAGTGCCACTGGCACCGAGGTGGGCACGATCAACTATTCGTTCTGGTATGATTGCACCGATGGGACGACGAGTGTTGCGGACGCGAATACCGCGTGTGGCACGCTCACGACCCCTTCCGCCGGTTCGTGCGTTGAAACCGTCGGCATCGGCTCTAAGTGCGATGGCATCACCGATAATCCGAAATCAATCCCCGCGCATACCTACACCACCGACGCCGGCCCCACGATCTATATTCCCAAAGTCATCGTGGAACGGGGAGCCGTGTTACCGGCGCAAGCCCAGGCCAGTGTTACCGTCAATCCCAATGGTGCGCCGACCGTTGCTTTGCAGGACACCGAGCAGCTCTTTTGTAACAATTCAGGCAAGCACGCCACCTTGCACTGGACCTACACTGACGATAACTCCGTGATATCAAGCATGTATCAGATCAAAGTGTATCAGGGAGCCTCACTGATCCAAACATACAATCGGAGTGACGGCGCGATACTCTTTACGATTCCTCCCGCGGACCTCGCCTATGGCACCACCTACACGGCAACCATCCAAGCATGGGACGCTCAGGGTGCCGCCTCAAATATTATTACCACACCGGCATTTTCCACGTTGGCTTACGACAAGCCGCACCCTGACTTTACCTGGTCAAGCAATCCAAAAGTCGGCAAACCCGTGCAATTCACCGATACGACCACGTATGGCAATGGCGTACCGCCGTACACGTATGACTGGAACTTTGCGTGCTCCGGTAACTGTACTCCCGGAACTTCAAGTGATCAAAATCCCACCACAACCTTCTTCCAATCGGCGAATTACAATGTGACCTTGAAAGTGCAGGATACCGGCAATGGGCCCTTGGAATGCTCGTCGACCAAATCCGTCAACATCGGTGGGTCATATATCCCGCGCTGGAGAGAGATCGCGCCGTTTTAAACATGCCAGAACGCCGACACTACCAACGGTTTGTGTACCCCAGCGGGCTCCGGTTGCTGACGGTTCCGATGGTTACTACCGAGACCGTGACGGTGCTGGTGCTCGTCGGCACCGGCTCGCGGTATGAGACCAAAGACATCAACGGCATTTCGCATTTTCTCGAGCACATGGTGTTCAAGGGGACCGAGAAGCGTCCGGGGGCCCTTGACATCTCCACCGAGCTTGATGCGATCGGCGCCGAGTACAACGCGTTTACTGGACAGGAGTATACGGGCTACTACGTCAAATGCGCCGCGGAAAAGCTCGATGTCGCGCTCGATGTCATTTCGGATATTTTTCAGCATTCAAAATTTGACCAGGTAGAGATCGATAAGGAGCGCGGTGCGATCAAGGAGGAGATCAACATGTACTACGACAATCCGGCGCGGTACGTCGGCACGCTCTACGAAGCGCTCATGTTCGGCGACCACCCGCTCGGGTGGGATATCGCCGGGCCCAAGGAAAATATCGATCGTATGACGCGCGACCAGTTCGTCGGGTATTTTCAGACGCACTATGTCGCGAACAACACGATTATCGCCGTGGCGGGCAACGTCGAAACGGAAAGTGTAAAAATCAAAGTGGAACATTATTTTGATTCCGTGCGCCAGCACGACCGGATTCTCCCGTTGCTGTTCACGGAGCATCAGTCTGTCCCGGGTGTGAAAATTTTTAATAAAAAAACAGACCAGACCAGCGTGAATCTGGGCTTTCGCGTGCCGTATGGCCGGATGGATCCGCGCGGCGCCATCCTTGAGGTCATCTCGGTGATTCTCGGCGGGGGAATGAGCTCACGGCTCTTTGTTGAGGTGCGGGAGAAGCGGGGACTCGCGTATCGGATCGGCGCGGGGGCGTCGTCGTTTCATGAGGCGGGAGACTTTACGACGTCAGCCGGCCTGACGACTTCAAAACTTGAAGAGGCTTTAAGTATTATCTTAGGAGAACATCGTAAGCTGATCGAGACTCCGGTATCCGCCAAAGAGCTCACCAAGACGAAAGACTACATCAAAGGCAAATTTGCCATCGGGCTGGAGCCCTCTGATGCCCAGGCGTCATACTATGGAGAGCAGGAGCTTCTTGAGGAACGGATTTTGACACCCGAAGAGCGCCTTGCCAAGTTTGACGCGGTGACGCCCGAGCAGATCCAGCAAGTCGCGACAGAGCTCTTTCGCACCGAGCGGCTCAATCTCGCCATCGTGGGGCCGCTGGAAGAATCGGAAGAAAAGATGAAAAAGATCCTTGCTTCGTGGTAGACTCAAGTATGCCCGACACCACCGTACTGGACATCAAGACCGGGACCATCATCAAAGTGGTGGTCGTCCTGCTCGCCTTAGTATTTTTGTATTTGCTGCGCGACGTGATCGTGATTTTGTTTTTTGCGATCGTGATCGCCTCGGCGGTGCACCCCTTCGTCAACTGGTTGGAAGAGAAGCGCATCCCGCGGCTTATTTCCGTGATGTTCTTCTATCTGGTGCTTGCCAGCCTCCTGGTGCTCTTTTTCACGCTCGTGATTCCCATTGCCGCCTTTGAAGTCAATCAGTTGGCGCAAACCCTGCCTAAGTTTTTCAGTGGGTTGAGCACCGCCTTGGAAGGCGCTCAAACCTCCGGCTATTCAAACTTCGTGGTGACGCTTCAAAACGCCCTCGACAGCTCATCGCAATTCTTGCAGATTTCTTCGGGATCCGTACTCAATTTTATGGTTGGGATTTTTGGCGGCATGGTTTCATTTATCGCCATCCTGGTGATTTCTTTCTATCTCTCGGTCATGCGGCAGGGGGTTCCCGATTTTATGCGTTCTATTTTGCCTGACGCGTACGAAAAGTATGTCATTGGACTCTGGCGCCGCGCCGAGAACAAGGTGGGCAGATGGTTTCAGGGACAGCTGTTGCTCGCCCTGGTGGTTGGACTGATCGTGTTCGTGGGGCTGTCATTGTTCCACGTCAAGTACGCGCTCTTGCTGGGGATCGTGGCGATGGTGTTTGAGCTGGTGCCGGTGGCGGGGCCGGTCATGGCGGCGATTCCCGCGATTCTTTTAGCATTTTCCCAGTCGCCAAGCCTGGGGATTTGGGTGACACTCTTCTATATCGTGATGCAGCAAGCGGAGAGCCATCTGCTGGCACCATTGATTCTTGGCAAGACGGTGGGGTTACATCCGGTCACGGTGGTCGTCGCGCTCTTGATTGGCGCGAAGCTTGCTGGTATTTTAGGTATCTTACTCGCGGTTCCCGCCGCGGTAATCATTGTGGAAGTATTGGATGATATGACTGCTCAGCGGCAGAGCCGCAAAGCAGCCGCGTAACGCCGGAGTAGCTCAGTGGTAGAGCAATTCTTTCGTAAAGAATAGGTCGTCGGTTCAATCCCGACCTCCGGCTCATGACATCTTTTCAAGAATATCTTGACGATATGCGTGCGAAATTCCCGGCAATCCGGGAGCGTCTTTGACCTCGATAGCTCTGAAGCTCGCATCGTAGACATCGAGCTTGCCATGCAGGCGCCTGATTTTTGGAAGAACCATATCGAAGCGGGCAAGATCTCCAAAGAACTCACCGATCTCAAGGAGACCGTGAGTTTTTGGCGCGCATTTGAGGCGCAACTTGATGATGCGTCGACCGACGTTGCGACGCTCAAAAAAAACTTCGACGCGCAGTATACGAAGATATTTTTGTCCGGGAAATACGATCGCGCCAACGCGATTCTCGCCGTTCACTCGGGCGCGGGCGGGGAAGATGCCCGAGACTGGTCGGGGATGCTCATGGATATGTATCGAAAGTATGCCGAGCGTTCGGGGTTTGCTTTTTTGCTTCTCGATACACTCACCGCGGAAATCACTGGACCAATGGCCTACGGCTATCTGAAAGGCGAGGCTGGGGTGCATCGGCTGGTGCGCATTTCGCCGTATGATGCCGCTGCTCGCCGCCACACGTCGTTTGCGCTCGTAGAGGTTTTGCCGCAGATTGAAGAATCAACCATGAAAATCAATCCAAGCGATTTGCGCGTCGACACCTTTCGTTCATCGGGTCCCGGCGGGCAAAACGTCAATAAGCTTGAGACTGCCGTGCGCGTCACGCACGTGCCTACGAATACCGTTGTTGCCGTCCAGTCGGAGCGCTCACAGGCGCAGAACAAAGAGAAGGCCATGCAGGTGCTCCAATCAAAGCTGGCGGTGCTGATGGAGGAGAAAAAAGTCGAAGAACTCGAAGATTTGCGGGGGAAAATCAAGGATCAGTCCATCGAATGGGGGAATCAGATCAGGTCATATGTTTTGAATCCTTACAAGGCTGTCAAAGATCACCGAACTGGTGTAGAATCTACTCAGCCCGACAAAGTTTTGGACGGGGAGTTGGAGGATTTTATCCAGGCGGAAATTATACAATGATAGAATTCAAGAATGTAAAGAAAATCTATGAGCCCAATGACATCGTGCTCGACGACGTCAGTCTTACGATCAAGAAAGGCGAGTTTGTTTCGCTGGTGGGACTTTCGGGAGCGGGCAAGTCCACACTCATGCGCTTACTGACCCATGAACTGCGGCCCACCTCCGGCAAAATTATCGTTGATGGTCTGGATCTTGATGAAATCCACGACAAGGACGTGCCGTATTTCCGTCGCAAATTCGGGACGATCTACCAAGATTTCAAGTTGCTTTCGCACAAGACCGCTTTTGAAAATGTCGCGTTCGCCATGGAGGTTTCCGACGCCACGCCCGAGGAGATTGCCCGCGATGTGCCGCAGATTCTTTCCATCGTTGGCCTTGCCGATAAGGCGCCCAATTTTCCCCAGCAGCTTTCGGGAGGGGAGCAGCAGCGGCTTGCTATTGCACGGGCGATGATCCACCGCCCCAAGATCTTACTTGCGGATGAGCCGACGGGCAACCTTGACTTGGTCAATTCCTACGATGTGGTAAAATTATTGCTCAAGATCAATGAATTTGGCACCACCGTCGTCCTGGCGACGCACGACACGAATATCGTCAATACGATCGGTCGGCGCGTGATCACGATGGACAAAGGCAAAGTGATTCGCGATCAATTGGAAGCGGGACGATATATCATATGATGAAGCATAATTTTAAAAAACTTCTCAAGGCGGGCTGGACCAATTTTCGGCGCAACAGCTATATCAGCGTTGCGGTGACCGGTGTCATGGCGCTTGTCCTCATGCTGTTGCTGGGCCTGATTTCATTTCAATTTTTGACCGCTCGCCTCGTGACCTCGATCCAGGAGAAAGTCGACATCAGCACGTACTTTAAGATTGAAACCCCCGAGGATCAGATTTTATCCGTCAAAAAAGATCTCGAGAAACTTCCTGAGGTCAAAAGCGTGGCCTACGTCTCCCGCGATCAAGCACAGGCGGAGTTCAAAGCGCGCCATGCCGACAATCAGCTGATCCAGGAAGCCCTGCAGCAGCTTGAGAATCCTTTTGAGGCGACGCTCAATATTCGTGCCCAAGATCCGACCAAGTACGAGGGCATCGCGACGTTTCTTGAAAACAGCAAGTATCGGGCGTCGATGGACAAGATCAACTATAACGAGAACCGTGCTGTCATTGATAAGATCAATAGCTTTGCCTCGGGGTTGCGACTGTGGGGTCTCATCGTGACTCTGGTGATCGCGATCATCGCGATGTTGATCACCTTCAATACGATTCGTCTGACGATCTATAATCAAAAACAGGAAATTGAAATCATGCGCCTCGTTGGTGCCTCCAATTGGCATATCCGCGGGCCGTATCTTGCCGAGGGAGCGATCTATGGATTTTTCGCCGCCGTTCTTTCGCTTGTTCTCTTTTATCCCATTGTGTATCTCGTTTCCGGAAAGCTGGGATCCTTTATTTCCGATGTGGACTTGTTCCGCTATTTCCTCGTCAACAGCTGGCAGATCGTGCTGATCACGCTTGTGGTTGGTATCCTTCTCGGCACCCTCTCCAGCGTCATCGCCATTAGGAAGCATTTAAAGATCTAACGGGATGTACGCATTCCTCTCGGTCTACAACAAAGCCGGCATCGAGGATTTTGCGCGGGAATTGATTGGGCTTGGATGGAAAATCATCGCATCAGGTGGGACAGCGAAGTATCTCAAAGATGCGGGAGTTGAAGTAATCGAGCTTGCCACACTCATCGGAGCGGGGGAGATGCTGCATCACAAAGTCGTCACGCTGGATCGCAAGTTTCATGCGATGCTTCTGGCTGATGGCAGTCCGGAGGAAACTGAAGAACTTGTTAAGCTCGGAGTTCCGCGGATTGATCTGCTTTGCGGGGATTTTTATCCGCAGGCGGAAATAAAGCAGACTGATATCGGCGGGCCCACGATGGTCCGGGCCGCCGCCAAAGGTAAGCGAATCGTCATCTGCGATGCGAGCGATCGAGCTCGAGTAATTGCGTGGCTCAAAGCCGGCATGCCCGATGAAGCAAGATTTAAGCAAGAGTTGTGCGCAAAAGCAGAGTACTCAGTGGCGCAGTATGTGCTTGAGTCGGCGCGCAATCTCGGTAATTTTACCAAATGTCTCTATGGCGAAAATCGATGGCAGACTGACGCCGGACTTTACACGATTCCCAATGATGATCCGCTGGCGCATGATAAATTCAAAATGCTCGAAGGCACGGATCGTAGCTATATCAACTTCACCGACATTGACCGCTTGCTGCAGTCGGCCACGCATATCGCCGCCGGATTCAAAAAGAATTTTGATGCTATTCCAAAAATTGCGATCGGCGCTAAGCATGGGAATTTGTGCGGCGCGGGCGTGGGGGAGGACGCCCTGAAGAAGATGTTGAGCGGCGATCCCCAGGCTATTTCCGGCGGCTGGGTATTGGTAAACTTTGCGCTTGAAAAAGAGCATGCTGAGCTCTTAAAAACATATAAGACCGAAAAAAGAATTCTCGATGGTGTGATTGCACCGGCAATCTCTGAAGAGGCGATCGAAGTGTTAGCGCGCAAGAATGGCAAGTGCCGCATTGTCGTCAATTCCGCTCTTGGCACGGATGCGCTAGCGACGCTCGATGATCACATGCGCTTTCGCTACGTCCGCGGTGGATTTCTCACGCAGTCCAACTATACGTTTGTACTCGAAGTAAAAGATAAGGATTTATTATTAGCGTGGGCGGTTGGTTCAACCAGTAACAGCAACACCGTCACCCTGATCAAAGATGGCATGATGATTGCCAATGCGACCGGCCAGCAGTCCCGCGTCCTGGCCTGCCGCCTCGCGCTCATGATCGCCGAGGCCTCCGGCCACGATACCAAGGGTGCTGCGGCGTACAGCGACAGTTTCTTTCCGTTCATCGACGGCCCGCAGGTGCTGGCCGATGCTGGCATCGCGTCGCTTTTTGTCACGTCCGGCTCCATCCGCGACGACGAAGTCTTCGCCTTCCTCAAATCCCGCAACATCACGGTCGTCTCTTTGCCCGACGAACAAGCCCGTGGATTTTTCGGACACTAAGCTTCGCAAAAAGCTTAAGCTTTCTTTCTCTTGGCCAACTTTTTATCTCAGATTCGCGTTTTGACGCCTCGCTCCGATTTTTGAATTTTTCAGTATAAAGAATTTTGACGGCGCGCTTTGCGCTGGTATAATGCCCGCCTTTGCCAGCTTTATGTTCCTGAAACCGACGCTTTACATCAGTCGTGATGCCGGTATAAATGCTGTGGTCGCGGCAGAGAAGGAGATAGAGGAAGTACATGTTCGAACACGTAGCATCAAAGTATTTAGACAATAAGAGTATAAATTCTGTCGACGATAAGCATTGCTAAAATTAAATACCCAACAATTTTCTGCAGTATGAGAGGCTGAGTTGGATAGAATTTATAATAGAAGTTTTCCGGATCAGAAACGACCCCGACGACTACGAGAAGATGAATGAGAGAGTAAACCATCGCTAACCCAGTAATGATAACTAGGATTAAGTATATCGTTTCTAGGCCATCAGACTGGAGCTCAAAAAATTGAGGGGGGTACTTTAAAAGCATGAAGGTATCGAAAGACAATAGGAGACTAGTAAATAGAGAGGGTTTCTTAATTCCGTTTAGATTATCGATATTCATTCTAGCTGGCTGCCGGACTTGGATTCGAACCAAGATGACGAGATTCAGAGTCTCGTATCCTACCATTAGATGATCCGGCAATGTTCTATACAATAGCGAAAAAGTGGGCTAGAGTAAAGCTATGTTTGAACTCACCAACAAGATCGCATTAGTGACCGGGGCGCGACGGGGGATGGGGAAGGCTCACGCGCTCATGCTGGCGCGGCAAGGCGCCAAAGTCGTTGTCACGGATATTAATCTGGAGGAATGCCAGGCAGTTGTAGATGAGATCACCAAGAATAATGGGGAGGCTATCGCGTACCAGCTCGATGTCTCCGATGCCGCTGATGTCGATCGCGTATTTACCGATGCCGTCGCGCAATTTGGTCGGCTGGATATTCTCGTCAACAATGCGGGAGTCTATGAACCTAAGCTCGCGCTGGATCTTACCGAAGAAGACTGGGACCGCACGATGAGTATCAATCTTAAGGGGCAGTTTTTGTGCGCCCAGCGAGCCGCCAAAGAAATGGCCAAAAACAAGTGGGGTCGCATCATTAATATCGCCTCCATCGCATCTGGCGGAGTTGGCATTGGTTTTCCGGGGGCGGCGCACTATGCGGCTTCAAAAGGCGGCATCGTCGCCATGACTGAATCTCTCGCCATTGAATTGGCATCACTTGGCATTACGGCCAATGTCATCGCGCCGGGTGCGATTGATACCCCGATGGTACATGTTCCCGGCAAGCAGTTTCCGACCGAGCTTACCAATGAAATTCTCCAGCGCGTGCCGCTTAAGCGCATGGGGAAGCCCGAAGAAGTGGCGGCTGCAGTAGTCTTCCTTGCTTCCGAAGAATCAAGCTACGTGACCGGCGCAACCTTCTACGTTGACGGCGGTTGGTTGGCGATGTAGCTTGTGGATATGACTAAGCGTGTTTTTATTGTCCATGGCTGGGGCGGGATCCTGAAGAAGGCTGGTTTCCGTGGCTCAAGCGCGAGCTCGAGGCGAAAGGCTTCGAAGTTCAGGTACCGCAACTGCCGGAAGCCGACAAGCCACGAATTTTTAATTGGGTACCAAAGCTTGCCGAAACCGTTGGCACACCCGATGAGCACACCTATTTCGTTGGTCATAGTCTGGGATGCCAGACGATTGCACGGTATCTCGAAAAATTACCAGAAAATGTCAAAATTGGCGGCGCGGTATTCGTCGCCGGATTCTTCAAACGACTAACTGGTCTCGAAGGCGATGCCGATGTGCAGGAAACTGATCGTCATTGGCTTACGACACCACTCGATCTTGTAAGAGTAAGATCGCACATGCCAAAAAGCATCGCAATTTTTTCAGACAACGACCCATGGGTACCGCTCGACAATCAGGATGATTTTCGTGACAAGCTCGGCTCCGAGATCATCATTGAGCACGCTAAGGGACATTTCAGTGGTGGCGATAACAAATGCTTCGAACTGCCGATTGTATTAGAGAAAGTTTTAGAGATGGGGAAATAAAAATGCAACGGCTCGCTCATACCCTTGTGGATACGGCGAGCCGGGAACGGAGTTGGGGAGTCAGATGTTCGTGGCGGATATTGGGCCGACGAAAAAATCGAAGATGGGACGCTCTGTGGTCGGCGCGCGTTTTCCGTCGAGCCACGAGGTCCGCTTCCAATCGGTGCTCTCCTCCTGTGTGAAGCCGAACGTGAGGGGAGAGAGTTTTTCCCACACGTGCAGCAGTATTGCGGAGTGTTGGCGAAGATCTCCAGAATCCTCGCGTTGACCTCATCAGGTGGCGTACCTTGGGGCTTGCCACTTTCGATCGTGATGACTTGGCCGCAACCCTCACAGCGGCCTACTTCTTCCACGAGATGTTTGAACCTCAGCATGCGTACCTCCTGTGCTGAACGCAGAGTATCCTACCGCAAAAGCAATCAGATTTCAATAATTAGGAGGTTGCAAAACTGCCCAAGTTTCCTTATGCTGAAAATAATATGAAAACAAAAATTGAAACTCCAAAAGCTCCATTGCCAGGGAAAGTTCCTTATTCGCAAGCGATTGTGGCGGGAAATTTTGTTTTTACTGCTGGATCGATCTATCTGACCCTGGAAGGCAAATTGCTTGAGGGCACGATTGAGGAACAAGTACATCAGATCATGAAAAACTTGCAGGCGATTCTGGAGGCGGGCGGAGTCGGTTTTGCTGATGTCGTGAAGACGACGATTTATGTCACCGACATGTCGCTTTATCAAAACGTCAACGAAGTTTATGGCAGTTATTTTTCCGATCCCTATCCCGCCCGCGAAACCGTCTGCGTCAAAGAACTTCCGCTGGGCGCGAAAGTAGAGATTAGTATGATTGCGATGAAATAATTAAAGTAATAAACTGAAGACATCCTATGGCAGACGAACAATACAAATGTGGGAAGTGCGGGGGAGAAACCGATGGGTGGCGGTGCGTGGTGTGCCCGGACGACCGTTCATACCGTCCGGATGATCATGACCATTACGGCTACTATCGCTATCATGTTCCGAAGTGCAAGGAGTGCGATCGCACCGCCGGGAACTGCACGTGCGCGTAATTTGTGATATGATAGACGGATGAAACTCAATATCCTCTTTGTCGCATCCGAAGCGGCGCCGTACGCGCAGGTGGGCGGCTTGGGCGAAGTCATGCGCTCGCTTCCTACCGCATTGCGCAAGCTCGACCATGATGTCCGGATTTTTATCCCGCGCTATGGCGGCATTGATTCGAAGCAGTTTCCCCTGGAGCTCGAGGCTTCCAACCTCAAGATCATCTCTCCCGAGCGCGATCCCAACGGGTTACTGGTGTGCAACGTCCTCAAGCACAAGGACGAAAAGGGGAACATCATCGCGTACTTTCTTGAAAACATGGAGTACTACGAGAAGCGGGCCAATGTGTACGGCTATAGCGACGACACGACCCGCTGGCTGTTGCTGTCCCGCGGCGTGCTGGAGTTCCTCAAGCAATCTCCCTGGAAGCCGGATATCATCGTGAGCAACGACTGGCAGACGGGCTTCGTGCCCAATTTGCTGGCGACCGAGTACGCATCCGATCCCGACCTTTCAAAGATCGCCACGGTGCATTCGATCCACAATCTCAAGCACCAAGGCATCTTTGACCAGCACTTCATTTCCGAGATCGACTACGACTCCGGCCAGGGGCCGCTCCCGCAGTTTTTTGACAAAGAAATTTGGAAGATCAACGGCGCCCGGCGGGGGATTCTTTCCGCCGATGTGGTCAACGCCGTCTCGCCAACCTACGCCAAGGAAATCATGACCAAGGAATTTGGCGAGATGCTCGACGAGGTCTTGCGCGAGCGGCAGTCGCGCGTCTTTGGGATTCTCAACGGCATCAATACGACCGTCCTTGATCCCGAGCGTGACGAAGTATTGGCCAAGCCGTTTTCGTCGGGCAAACTTCGCAACCGCTCCGCCAACAAGGCCGCGCTCCAGAAGCGGTTTGGCTTGCACGATGACCCGGACGCCTTTGTCGTCGCCTTTGTCGGGCGTCTGGACAACCAAAAAGGGATTGACTTGTTGCAGAACATCGCCGGCGCCATGCTCCAAAACCTCAATTCCCAGCTCATCGTGCTTGGCGATGGCGACAATGACGACAAGCTCTATTTCCAAAATCTCCAGCGCCAGTACCCGGGCAGCGTCGTCGCGGAGCTGCGCTTTGACGCGAATTTGCCACGGCAGATTTTTGCCGGCGCGGACGCCGTCCTTGTGCCATCGGCGTTTGAGCCCTGCGGCTTGGTACAGATGGAGGCGATGCGCTACGGTGCCATTCCGATCGTCCGCAAAGTGGGCGGCTTGGCCGACTCGGTTGCCGACTACGTGCCGGGCACGAGTGTCGGCACGGGCTTTGTCTTTGAAAAGTACGACCACCTCGCCCTCTTGATCGCCGTGGTGCGCGCGTATGAGACGTATAAAAATAAAAAAGCGTGGGCCGCGCTGGTAAAGCACGCGATGGAGCAGGATTTCTCTTGGGGCAAATCGGCCCAGGAGTACATCACGCTGTTTAAGACCGCCGTCCAGCTGCACACGGCGCGCCACGCCTAGGATTCTATGGACTGGGCCCATTTTTTTCATATCTATCAGCCGGCTGACCAAAAGCCCGATATTCTCGAGGCGGTGGTCGCCACAAGCTACCGGCCGTTGCTGGAAGGGTTTCTCCGTTTCAAAAATATCCGTGCGACGCTCAATATCACTGGCTCGCTGCTGGAGCTTTTCGACAAGCACGACTACACCGACCTCATTGATCTCTTGCGTGAGCTTGGGCGCGAAGGAAGGATCGAGTTTACCGGATCCGCCAAGTACCATTCGTTTTTGCCGTTGCTTCCGGAGCAAGAAATTACGCGCCAAATTGCTATTAATAGCGAATCGAATAAATTTTTTCTCGGCGATGCGTTTCATCCGCGCGGATTTTTTCCTCCCGAGATGGCCTACGATCCAAAGCTTGTGCCGATTGTTGAGGGTCTCGGATTTCAGTGGATCATTTTGGATGAAATCGCGCTCTCAGGAGCCGGCGAGCCGCTTGATTTTACAAAGCGCTACTGTATCAAAGGGAGCAAACTCCAGGCGGTTTTTCGTGAGCGTAGATTAAGTAATCTGATCGTGGGCTCCATTGCACGCACTCCCGCGACGCTGCTTGCGGCCACTCAAGAAGATCGTGAGGTTGAGCGCTATGCAGTTACGGCAATGGACGGGGAAGTGTTTGGCCACCATCAGCCGGGTCTCGAAAAAGTGCTCTTTGAGATGTTTGCAATGCCCGAGTTCCGCTGGAGGACGATTTCCGATCTTGAGCAGTTATACCCCGAGGTTCGCGAGATACATCCCGTGACTTCGACGTGGGCGAGCAGTCAGTTGGATATTGACCGTGGCGTGCAGTTCCTTTCCTGGCAAGATCCCGACAATGAGATCCATGCGTTGCAGTGGGAGTTTTTGCACTCGGTACTCAAAGCGCTTCACGCCGTGCCGGAGTCTGATTCGCATTTCAAAGACCTGCGAGTGCAGATGGATCAAGCACTGGCGTCAGATCAGTTTTGGTGGGCATCGGCCAAGCCGTGGTGGAGCGTTGAGATGATTGAGCAGGGAGCGCATCGCTTGCTGGAGATTGCTAAGGCTATTCCCACAGCTTCGCCGACAAGTATCGCGTTCGCCGAGCACTGTTACCAGCAAATCGTTGCCCGCGCCTTTGATTGGCAGCGCACGAGGCGCGTCGAGGGGACGATCAGCGAACACCGCAAGATCCAGCAGATTCCATTTCAAGATCGCACCCTGGGCAAAGGCGGCGCGGAAGAGGGCGTGTACCATGCGTTTGTCGCGATGATGAAAGACCTCGAGCAAAAGGCGGCAGGGGCAGGGGAGTATGAGCACGCGATCCTGTGGCGCGACGCGATCCACAAGCTCGAGCAGAAGCACGACATCTATGACGCGGTCAGTGCCGTTGATCTCTTGCGAACCAAGCTTCCCCACGAGCTTGTCGAGAAAACGATCGAGGAGTATAAAAAGAAGTACCTCCACATCCGCGGCGGCCAACCCGAAAAGCGGGGAGAATAAAACCACACCTATCATGAGAGGCGATCGACCACCCCAAGACCGTGATCCGCAAAGCGAAATATATTCCGAAATAATAGGTCTTGCGTTGTCACACTTCGAAGATGTCAAAAAACCAGGTTGGAAAGCAAAGAATCGAAGGGTGCGACTCGAAGGTGGCGACCGAGCAGATTGGCTGGTGATATTTTATTTTGGGTCTCAAGATCTGAGACATCGTATGTTTGCCTTTGAATTTCCTGTTGCAATACAAGCGATAGAAGGAATTGGTGCGAATATTGAGAGGGTGCAGGAAGTACTTCTTTATCAATATTCTGATGGAAAAATTGAAATGAGAGAAACTGAAAAACGAACCAGAATGGATTGGAGTGGCGAGAGTCCTTCACTTGTTCGTATTCCCTCGCCTCCCGAAGTCCCACTTCCGAGTTTAATGGCAGAAGAACTGATCTCAAAGTTGAGGAGTTATCATAAATCAAAAGATCAATAATCCTATCTCTAATTCGCGCGAGTAAGCGAATAAAGAATCTATGAAGTTTGTCTCAAGAAAAGAAACGACAGTTCACAAGAACAGCGAATCGTGCATTGCGACCGAGTATCCGCTGGGGGATACGGATCTTGATTTCGCTACCGTCGAAATTGCGGGGCGGTATCCGGACGAGGGGAGAGTGATGAATCTCAAATCGAAAGAAATCGCTCTAGTTCTCAAAGGCCACGGAAAGATCGTGATTGAAGGAAAAGAGGTAGTGTTAAACGAAGGGGATGTAATTTTAGTCGAGCCAGGCGAGAAATATTTTTGGGATGGCACCATGAGTATCGCCGTTGCCTGCACCCCGCCGTGGAGTATGGAGCAGCACAAGAAAATAACATGAAGCCTCTTCCGAGCGGAATTTACAAGCATTACTCGGGCCTCATCATCTTGGTCTTGGGCGTCGCGCGGCATAGTGAAACGGAAGAGAAGCTTGTGTGCTATGTGCCGCTGGGCGTTAAGAAGGGGCCGCGGATTACCGTGCGGCCGTATGAAATGTTTTTTGAAACGGTGAGGATTCGCGGCAAGCGAGTAAAGCGCTTTGCATACATCGGCCAAGAGATGGTAGAATAAAGCCATTATGGAAGAACCAGTAAAAAGTGGAGGGGGGATCGGGGCAGTAGGGATCGTGGCGATTGTCATCGTCGTGGCACTCGTCGCCGTGTTCGTGGTGAAGCAGCTTGGCGAGCCCACGGCATCTCCCACACCGGGAGTGGATATCAACATCCAGTAGCATCCCTCATAGCTCATGAATAGCAAATCAGAACTCTCGCTGGTGTTATTTTTGATAGCACTGGCAGTGGGGAGCTTTTTTGCTGTCCAGGATCAATCAGGGCTCGTGGTGCCGGACCGCCTCGCGGCGGTTTTTGCCAATCAACCCCCAATTCTCCGACTCGAAGCGCGTACCCAGACCGAAGGTTGCGAAATCCGTGGGCCGCTGCCGGACCCTGAATGCACGCCGGGAGCCGTATTCCCTGAAGCGACTCTCGAGAAAATCTGTGTGTCGGGCTACAGCAAGACCGTGCGTAAGGTCTCTACATCGCTCAAGAAAAAAGTCTATGCATCCTACGGAGTTCCATACCCACAACCACGTGGCAGCTATGAGGCCGACCACTTGATACCGCTGGCGATCGGAGGGAATAACGACATTGCGAATCTTTTTCCCGAGTCGGGCGAGCCCCGTCCCGGATTTAAAGAGAAGGATGTTGTAGAGGTTTATCTCCGCGACGCGGTATGCGCGGGACAGATCGGCCTTGCCGCCGCCCAGGTCCAAGTCGCCAATGATTGGGTGAGTATCTATGAAAGCCTCACGCCCGCCGAGCGCCGTCGCATCAGCGAGAAGTATCGGAATACATGGGCGGGAGAGCCAGACTTCGGCGATAATTAAAGTAAGCGGCACACGCGGCGATTGCCAAGATTATCGGAAGCCAGTACGGGCCGGCGTAGAGATTGATAACTTCCCATACGCTGATCCATTGGAGCGAAATCGTGCCCTGGACGGTGGCGACGTTATTGATGAGCTTCGTGTCTTGCTTGTTGGTATTATCCAGCGCGGCTTGGTATTCGCTGATTTGCGCGTTGAGTGACGATAGTTTTCGGCTGTACGATGAATTTTCGTTGGCAATGCGAGTACGGATTGTCGCGCGCTCTTCTTCGGTTTGGGCCGATGCAAGCTGGGTGTTGAGATTTGCGATCGTGCGGTTATGAGTAGCGGTCAGTGAGCTGCGTTGGCTTCGCACTACTGACAGTTTCGTGCTGATGGTTTCCTGTGCTTCTTCGATCGACTGCTTCTGGGGGAGCAAGTTCTGGGTATTGATTGTTTCTATAATAAACTTTGAGCGGACGAGGCCTTTGATCTGCGTCTGAAACGCATCGAATTTACTTGCCGGCACCGCGAAGCTGATATAGCCGCTTTTTTCGGAGATGTTGAGGCTATCCACCCGGCCGTCAACGCCTTTAACGATATTTCGTACTTGTTGCGAAAGATCGCTGATGTCACGAGTACGGATCGCCGCGTGGTAGCCGGTCTTGAGAAATTCTCGTGTGTCGGTGATGTCCACGTCATTCCCCGGATATGGGTAATAATCAGGCGCAATGGCGCTCTCGTTCAAGGCTTGCGGTTGGGCGATTTTCGATCCCGAACTGCCGCCGGTTTGATAGTTTCTTGATGATAAGAGAGTTACTTCCGGTTCATAATTAACGAAGTTCACGAAGAGCATAATCACCGCGAGGCCGGCAAAAGCAAAGCTAAGCCAAGGCAGATGACGGGTACCCGCCTTCGCCAAGGCTTCGTCGGGCAAGGGCGGCCGTGACAATATTTTGTTTTTTAATATCTCGTTGTGTTCGGGGGGCTGGCGCTTTGAGCTTCCCCACGAAGAAAATAATTCTTTAATATTTTTAGACATAGTGTTGGGCTCGTTTGAGGGCGCGATGGACGCGCACTCTCACGGCGATTATGTTTATTTTTAATATTGCTGCTATCTCGTTCATCGATAAATCTGCGATATAGCGAAGCCGCAGGAGTTCACGATCGTCTTCGGTCATCTTTGCCATAATTTGATCAACAAGGATGCTGTCGTGCTGCTGAGAGGATCGATCATCCGGGATATCGTGTGCTTCCGGATCCATGGGAACTTCGCGATTCCCGCCGCGCCAGTGCTGCTTGCATTCGTTGCGGGCGATGGCAAAGAGCCACGCTTCGAACTTATTCCTGGGCTGATAGCGGGGGAGAGCTTGGAGCGCTTTCAACCAGGTACTTTGCAAGATGTCTTCGGCCAGCGCTTTGTCGCGCAATACATTAACAAGATAGCCAAAAAGTTTTGGGGTCGTAGCATCCCACTGCTTCGCGAGCTCATCTGGACTCATACTAGGGTAATGCGTTACCATGCCAGAATGTTACCAGATTTCTCACGATACCACGATGCCGTGCGGTATCTCGAGGGGCTTTCGAATATCGCCAGTGGGCCTGACTACATGCTTGCCCGCCGAAGCCTTGGCGAAGGCCGGGATCCGACCATCTATATCAAGCGCATGCGCTGGTTTTTGGATTTGCTTGGTAATCCGGAGCGGGGCTTCAAATACGTCCATATCACCGGTACGGCAGGGAAGGGGACGGTGGCCACCACTATTCACTATTCACTATTCACTTCTGGTCATCGCACGGGTCTTTTCACCTCGCCATTTGTCACCACCTCAATAGAAAAGATCCAGGTAGATAATTTGTATATCGCGCCTGATGAGTTTGCAGATATCGTGGACGAAATCAAGCCCGCGCTGGATCGGGCTTTCCGAGAGTGTCCCTACGGCGGGCCATCGTACTTTGAGCGGTTCCTGGCAATGGCGTTGCTGTATTTTAAAAAACAAACATGTGAATGGGTTGTCCTGGAGGTTGGCTGCGGCGGGAGGTACGATGCTACGAACGTCATTCCGCCGCCGGTTATCAGCGCGATTACCAACATCGACTATGACCACATGCATATTCTTGGCAAGACCCTGACGAAGATCGCATGGGACAAGTCAGGTATCATCAAGAAGGGGAGCAGGTTCTTTACGACTGAGCAGCGGCCGCGGCTGCGCAAGATCATGGAAGATATTTGTCGCGAGCAAGGCGCAAGCTTCTCGTACCTCAAAGGCGGCAATGAAGAACTTGTCGAAGCTATGGGGTTCGGAAAAGCGCCCGAAGTAAAGCTTCCGGCGCGTTTTGAGATTGTTCCTGCCTCGCGGCAAGGCGGGCAAAAAAATCCACTCGTTATCATAGACGGGGCCCATAATCGGGCAAAAGTGAGGCATACCGCAGAGCAGCTTAAGCAGCTCACCTATGGCAAGTTACATCTGGTCGCCGCGCTGGCAGCCAATAAAGATCGGGATATTCTGGACGCGATTCCTGCTGACTTTTTTTATCCGACGCGCTTTCAAAATCCCGAGCGACAATGCATGAATCCGGCGAAGCTCATGCCGGGAGCAAAGATTTTTACTGATTCATCGCAGGCACTCGATGCGGCGTTGGCCGCCGCGAAGCCCGAAGACGCGATTTTAATCACCGGGTCATTTTATCTTGCCGGAGAACTGCGTCAGCGATGGCATCCTGAAGACAGGATATTAAAAAATCGCCACAGCTTTTAAGAATTATCCACAGTTTTAAGTTTCTTTTTGGTAGATCGTGATACACTAAGAGTAATAAAAGTTTAACCCATTACTCTTATGAAGACGTTACGTCATCAACGAGGATTTACGCTCATCGAAATCCTCATCGTTATCGGTATCATCGCGATCTTGGCAGCCGTCGTTATCGTGGCCATTAACCCAGGTCGGCAATTTGACCAAGCAAACGACACGGCCCGCCGTTCAGATCTTACGGAGCTTTTGAGTGCTATCAACCGGGAGCGTATTGATAAGAAGGGTGTTCTCAATCCTGCTATTACCACCGCCCGTAAGGAGGTTTGTAAAACAGGAGCAGCAGACTGCACAGGCCTTGCCGATCTTACGTCGCTTACTACCGATGCGATATATATTGATGCCATGCCGATTGACCCAGAGTGTCCTAGCGGATGTGCGGCAAATGGGACCGGCTACTTTGTAGTGAGAAACGCAAACAAGACGGTCACGGTTGACGCATTCCTACATAACGCGTTATCCAGTATTTCGTTTACCCAATAAGCATACGAAGCAGAGTGTTAGCACAAAATCCGCCCAAGGCGGATTTTGTGCCTTCTGCGGTGAGGGTGAGATTCGAACTCACGATACGGTTTCCCGTATGACAGTTTTCAAGACTGTTGCCTTCAACCACTCGGCCACCTCACCAAAAGACTTTTTATCCTAGCATTTTTTATAGACCTTTACAAAGCTCACCGAAAAGCGTAGGATGATATAAGAATTGTAGGTGTTCTCGTAGTTAAGCATAGCGTTAGGGTATCCGAGGCGTGCGAGACGGGAATAGGTCTTCCTACGATGCATTTTGGAGTACGAGCCTGGGCGACGCGCCACTGGCACTTCGTCAAAGCTCCATACTCCACGCACGAATGGATAATGATAACGGTATGCAGGGCGGAAACGGCACTCGACTCTATGTCGGGAGCCTGCCCTACAGCACGACCGATGACCAGCTGAAAGATCACTTTGCCGCAGCCGGCAATGTGGTATCAGCTCACGTCATCATCGACAAGATGTCGGGTCGCTCAAAGGGCTTCGGGTTCGTCGAAATGGCGACCAAGGAAGAAGCAATGAAAGCGATCGAGATGTTCAACGGCCAAGATATGGCCGGACGCAACATCGTCGTGAACGAAGCCCGTCCTATGGAACCTCGCGCCCCTCGCGGCGGCGGTTTCGGTGGCGGTGGCGGCGGACGCGGAGGCAGCAGCTACTAAGCGGCTTCCCCAGCAAAGACCCCCTTGTCCTCCGTCGGAGGACTTGCGGGGGTTTTTGTTTGGGCATATAATAGAGATCCTATGACACATCAAGTTACCATTTATTCTACTCCCGTCTGCGCGTATTGCCACATGGCAAAGGAGTATTTTAAGAAGAATAACATTGCGTACACGGAGCATGACGTCGCCTCGGATATTGCGAAGCGGCAGGAGATGCTCGACAAGAGCCATCAGTTCGGCGTCCCCGTGATCGACATCGACGGCAAGATCGTCATTGGCTTCGACCGACCGAAAATTAATAATTTACTAGGACTATGATTGGAATATCAGAAAAAACAATGACAATTCACCGCGACAAGCTTTATGCGGGGTACGTCAAGAAGGCTGAAGAAATAGTCGAGAAGCTTAGAGCGCTCAGAAAATCGGGAAAAGCGCAGGGAAATGCTACGTTCAGTGATTTACGTGCGCTCAAAGCAGAAGAAACATTCGCCATGAATGGCGTGTATCTTCATGAGTGGTATTTTGCAAATATCAGTGGCGATGGGAACTGGAAACATGCTCCTGAACTGACCAAGGCACTCGAAGAAAAATTTGGGTCCATGGAAGAGGGGATCGCATATATGTCCGAATGTGGCATGGCTGCCCGCGGATGGGCAATTCTTGCCTGGGATCCGAAGCAAGGCCGTCTCATGCAATATAATGCTGACAGCCATAACCAAGGCGGGGTGTGGGGATGCATTCCCATCATCGTGCTCGATGTCTACGAGCATGCCTACTTCATTGATTTTGGATCAGACCGCAAAGCGTATATCGAGGCATTCTGGAAGAATTTTGATTGGGCAGCGGCGGAGGCGATGTATCTGAAAGTCAAAGATATCAAGTTATAGCCAACTCTTCAGCCACACCCGATGATTAAATTGCTCTTGAGGTAACTCCGGCTTGCCGTAGGTCAGCGGTGCGAAGAATATAAAACTAATTACCGCAAGCGCGATCAAGCCGGCGAAAACTTTCGTCCGGCTTTTTAGATGGTCAATCAAGTATGCCAGCGCGATGATTGCGATGATCAACGCGATGAAGTAGTGATAGAGAAACATCGCGCGGTCAATGCCGATGAAGGGCAGTAGATTTACCAGATAGGCGCCGCTGATGAGATACAATATCTTGTTTCGCGTCCCAAGCGTCGAGAGTAGCACATAAAAAATCCCAAACGTCGAAGCCCACCAGACCACCGGATTGCCGAGCAGGTAAATTTTCGCGATGCCGCTGTTCCAGTAGTAAATCGGCCGGAGCATGAATGGCCAGGTATACCAGCTGCTTGAGTAGGGATGGGTCGCGGTAAGTCGGGCGTTCGCGCGGTACATTTCAGTGTTGAGCTCGATAAATTGTCCCAGTGATGAAAGTCGGTGCTCGCGAAATGCGGGTGTCATGAACGCGTCGCCCGGGCCGGGCTTTTGCAAAAGCGCGAAGTGCAAAGCGAAAATCGAAAAGTAAAGTATCGCGGGGATGGCCACTAACAGCGCGAGTGCTACCAGGCGTCTTATCGAGTAGGTGCGGATGATGTTGACCAGTTCTAAGAGGCCGATCATGCCGAGAAACGTGGCCCCCGTCCATTTCACCGAGACGGCAAGCCCTCCGAGGACCGCCGCGGCGATAAGATATCCGAATCCTTCAGTATTTCGATAGCGTGCGTACAGCCACCAGGCCCCAAATCCAAACAACAGCAAAAATGCATCCAGAAGCATAAAGCGAGACTGGACCAGGAGCGCACTTTCAAAAACCACCAGTAGGCCTGTTCCCGTAGCGCCGACTTTTGACATGCCAAGCTCAAGGGCTAAAAGAAAAATAACGATCGGGAGTAGAGTGCCGGCGATCGTGGGCAAGAGGCGTAGCCAGAGATAGGCGCTATCAGGAAATGTCTCGCCAATTTGCCCAAAGCTAAACCCCGGCTCAAAACCCGTTACTTTGGCTGCGCCGGAAATGATCAATTTTCCAAGTGGTGGATGGATATCGAAGAAATATTCTTGGGTGAATTATCCCGAAACAAATTTGCCAAAATGGACTTCGTCGAAGACCGTTTCCTTGGGATAACCGAAAAAAGCGAAGTGGACGGCGATACTAGCCAATAAAACTATGATGATCGCAAGATGTTTTCGCATATGAGGTATGGTACACTATTTTATATGCTTGATCTAGTCATTATCGGTGGCTCATCGGCGGCAACGCCCGCGGCGATCTACGCGGCGCGGCGCGGGCTGAAATTTAAAATTGTCACCAAAGACTTTGGTGGCGAGCTGGCGACGTCAGGTGAGATCGGCAACTGGCCGGGGATTGTCTCGACCAGCGGCATCTCGCTTGCCCAGCAATTCCGTGAGCATCTTGAGGCACTTCACGTCGAAATTGAAGAAGGCGTTGAGATAGAGAAGATCATAAAGCAAACTGACGGGACATTTTTAATAACTGCAAAAGAACCGGCGGGGGCAAGCTATGAGGCCAAGACCGTGATCGTGGCCACGGGCGCGCATCCCAAAGAACTCAATATTCCCGGCGAAAAAGAATATCGCACCAAGGGTGTGAGTTACTGCACGGTCTGTGACGGTCCGATCTTTGCCGGTAAAGTTACCGCAACCATCGGCGGGGGCAACTCAGCGCTTGAGTCGGCACTCATGCTGGCCGATATTTGCAGTAAAGTCTACGTGATCAATAAGAATGCCCAGTTCAAAGGCGAGCAAGTATTGATTGATAATCTCAAAGCCAAAAAGAACGTCGAGATTATTCTTAATGCAAAAACGACTGAAATTTTTGGCGCTGAATTTGCTCAAGGTTTCCGGTATGACGATACACGGGGCGCGATACACGAATTGCGAGCTGACGGCATCTTCGTCCATATCGGCATGATCCCAAATTCGTTTATTGTTCCTGATGAGGTTGCCAAAGACCAATTCGGCTACATCAAAGTCAACGCCAACTGCGAGACCACGGTGCCTGGCCTCTTCGCCGCTGGTGACGTCACCGACGTGCCCTTTAAGCAAAACCCCATCGCCGCCGGTCAGGGGACGATCGCACTGCTGTCGGCGGTCGGATATTTAAATAGGATTTCACAATAACCATGAATGAGTCATTGACAGCGCAGCCGGTAAAAGTTCCTGGCAGATGGGGAGCTGGCATCGTGTCCGTAACTGTCATTCTTTTAGTTATTCTCTATTTCAAGGGTGAATATCATATTATTCCTTACAATCCCTGCAGTGATTTTGCGATATGTGGATCAACTCTCCTTTGGATTCTCGATATATTATTGGTGGTTGGTTTTGTGATGCTTTCCCTGTATCTTGCAGATCGCAGAATGCTTCACTCATCTTATACATTTCCGAGGGTAATTCTCATGGCATTCAAATCAATGGTTGCGATTATGATTCTGTTTCTAATCATCATTGTCATTCTGGGATTGCGAAATTCTTTTATTGTTGGTGATATAATGTCGATACGTGATGTCGTTTCCATTACCGCCTTCATATCGGTATTTTATGGAATATGGGCTATACTTGTTGCCGTACTAACGGGTTTTGTTCCCATTCTGCTTTACTATAAATGGCACTTCATTGCTCTTAAGAATCAGAAAAGTGTTTTATGATCTATCTCGCTTCCGATCATCGCGGGTGACTGAAATGACTGTTGTAGGGTGTTTGTTTTTGTGGTAGTATTATAAGCATCATGGCTATTGATTGGACAAAACTTTACAAGAATTATAAGGGCAAATGGGTTGCCCTTGAAGATGACGAACTAACCGTGGTGGGAAGTGGTACAAGGGCCAAGGAGGCTTTGGAAGAAGCTCGTCAAAAAGGATACGACCACCCGATACTTCACCGGGTGCCCAGTGATCTTATTACCTATGTTGGCGGCGCTTTAGCGCGATGAAATTTCGCTATAAAAATTATGGCCATGGAGTTTTGAGGCCCGTAATCCCAATCGTGTTGCGCTCAAGGGGACACTGGCAATCGTACGAGGTGCTCGTAGATTCCGGAGCGGACTCGTGTGTTTTTGATGCCGATATCGCAGAGGTACTTTCTATACCCATTACAAAAGGCGAACGGAGATACGTTGGTGGAATTACCGGATCCGTGGAAACCTATTACGTCCATCCCGTCACGCTCATCGTTGGCGGTTTAGAATATGATATTCAAGCTGGCTTTCTTTCAAATATTGCCCCAACCGGATATGGTATTGTTGGACAACGAGGCTTCTTTGATCTTTTTGTGGTAAAATTTGATTTACTGAAAGAAGAAGTTGAACTTGTGCCCAGGAAAAATAAAAAACCATGATCTACCTTGCTTCCGATCATCGTGGCTATGAGATGAAAGAAAAAATCAAGCAATGGCTGACGGAAACTGGCCGGGCGTATGAAGATTGCGGCCCGGATCATTTTGATAAGGATGACGACTATCCGGATTTTGGTGAGCGCGTCGGGCGCAAAGTGGCGGAATCGCCCGAACATCGCGGGATTTTGCTCTGCGGTTCCGGCATCGGCGTTGCCGTAGCGGCCAATAAAATTAAAGGTATTCGAGCGGGGACGTGCGTGACGCCAGAGCAAGCCGAAACCGTGGTCATCCATGATCATATCAATGTGCTTGCCTTGAGTACGGACTACGTGAATGAGGAAACGAACAAAAAAATCATCGATGCTTTTCTCGGGGCGCAATTTTCTGACAAAGACCGCTATGTAAATCGAGTAAAGAAAGTACAGAAGCTTGAACAATAAATTTTAGCCATCTATACTTATCGTATGACATCATTATTTGGCGGGCTTATCGTAGGGTGGGGGATCATCGTGGTAATCATGCTGGCGGGATTGGTCTTTTGGATCGTCATGCTGGTGCATGCGATTCGGCATGATATCAAAGACAAGGCGTTGTGGATTATTATCATGATCCTGACGGGATGGCTTGGAGCGATTGTGTACTACTTTGTGGTCAAGCGCAATTTCGTCCCAGGAGCGGTACCATCGGCTGCCGTGACATATGTCCAACAGCGTCGTAGTCAAGGTGCGACGGATCAGCAGATCCAAGACGAGCTCAAGGCAAGCGGCTGGGATGCCGCGGCGATTGCGGCGGCATTTGCTCCACCCATGGCGCCAGGTACGGGGCCGAAGAAATCCAACGCGTGGATTTGGGTTCTCGCAATTCTCGTGATTTTGCTTGCTATTGCCGGCTATTCAATGTTTCAGTCAATTTCAGCGATCCAAGTTCTTCCAACGGACACGCTGGAAGCATATCCGTCCGACTACGTGCCTGAGGATCGGAGTACCGAAACTCCAACTTCAACGCCCATTAAAACCTGGCATCCCGTTGTGACCTTTACGCATGCGTCAACCGGCATCAGTGGTTTTGGCAATACGCCGCAGTTTACGATCCAGGGCAAGACCTTCCGTATGCGCTGGACGGCGACCCAGGGAAGCACCAGTTCCCAGATGAGCATCAGCGCCAATGGGGTGCCGAACTCAAGCTACGGTTGTGATTTTCTTAATTTCTCGGTTACGCCCGGTTCGGGGACATTAACTTGCAATAAAACCGGCACCTTCTATCTCAAGCTCAAGCCGAATCAAAACATTCCGTGGTCAATTGCTGTTGAGGATCTTTACTGATGCCTAAAAATCCGCAACTTTCAGCATACATTGCCCAGCGGAGACAAGCGGGGATGAACGACGACCAAATCAAGCAGGAACTGCGGACTTCGGGATGGCAGGAGAGCGATATCGCGGCGGTGCTTACCATTAAGACCCCGAAAAAAAACAACGTGTCCCGACATACTCCGATGGCCGTTGTCGCGGTTGCATTGATCGTAGCTCTTAGTATGGGCGCTTGGTTTGCGTACAGCAGATATGGTAAAACAGCGCCACGGAGCAACGTGTTGTCATCTGCCGATAAAGCCCAAGCGCACATGCTGGTCGTAATAACGAAGGCCCAGCAGAGTGATTTTGCTTGCGCTGACCAGCAGACGACACTTGCCTCCATAGACAATGCCATTGCTCAAAAAGGGGCCACAGAGGGACTCGATCTCTTGCGTGGAGACGTTCTTGCGGAGTATGCCCATGCGTGTCCTGTGGAAGTTGCGTCAACTGTCATGACATCTGTGCCTACTCTCACAGAAGCTAAGAAATTATACTCACGCATCGCGACTACCGAACATTTGGATGTGAACTCGACCGTGCTTACGTGGCCCACGGTACTTACCAACAAAGATGACGTGAGGCCGTACGGCGGCAGTTCTATAAAACTAAATGGCGAGTATTGGTTTTTTTACGTTGATGCCACGCCCAACGCGCAATTTGAACATCCTGTCGCGTATGTTTTTATCAACAAGGCTACGGGAGCCCATAGTATATTCCATGAAGAATATTATCCTGTGATCAACGGATCGGGTTTGGCATTGAAAAATTCGAGCAAGCTCGCTCAACGTACCGACAACATACGTGCCGTATGGGGTATTCCTATCGCCCATGCGGAAGAAAATTTACCATCGCACCGTAGGGCGATTATCTTTGTGGGGTCGAGCGATCAGCGCGGCTTCTTCCTCGATGGGGACCGTATGTACCAGGCGCTCAAAGCGCAGGGTTACTCGGACGATGACATTACCTATCTTGCGCCAGAATCTAAGTGGCGTGGCGTTGGCGTAGACGGGGATTCGGGAACCAGCGCCCTAAAAAACGCTATCGCGAATATTGCGAGCCAAACTTCGTGCAACGATGAGGTATTGGTGTTTATCGCTTCTCATGGCGGTTGGAGCAATGTGCTCACGTGGTCAAACCGTCTTACTAGTCAGAGAGTTGAGCTTGGAACGGGCGAATACCCGTACTCTCTAGAGGCTCCCGGAGAAAGCGCAAACTGGAAAATCGAAAAAATAGAAAAGCGTTGGAACTTCATAACCAAGTCGCCACGATCTGCAGACTATCTTAAGAGCGCCAGTCGGCTCATTAAATTTGGCACTGCACATGGTATGACCGACAAGCGATTAGCAGAACTGCTGGCGACGATACCCTCGTGCCACAAGACGCTTGTGGTTGATGCCTGTGTTTCAGGTGTGGGTGTGGCGAACATTATTAAACAAGTTCCCGGGCTGGAGGCTTACGCGGCTACCGATACTCGGAATATTGAAAGCGCAAGTGCCGAGAGCACTGACCCCAAAGGCCAAACATTCGGTCAAGTTTTCGGGGAGTTGGTGCAGGCGGTCATTGGCAATACGGGTCCGGGAATCTTTGGCAGTTCATTTGCTGACGCTCTGGCAAAACAAGACGCCACTGATCCTGCTCGCTATAAAAAAGCCTTTGCCATTTCCAAAGATTACACTATCACTAAAAATCCGAGTCAACACCCATCAGAATTAATCTCGTCATTGCCTTGCCAGGATTCGTGCAAAACCCAAGTGATTACCTCATCCGTGCCGATTGCCACCTCAAGCGGCACGCGAACGTACCCTACGGTAAAGAAGTCGGGAGATAATTGGTGTTCAACTGAACTTGCCAGTGAAGCCGAACTTCAGAAAATATTCGGCTTGCCAATGGCCGCGAATTATTATAAGGCTACGGCTACCAAATGTGCTTTCTCATTTCGCGCAGTATTGCCGAATGATCCTGTGATTTTGCGTACCAAAAGCTTGAGCGTGCTCGGCTCCATCTATGCATGTGCCAGTGGATCGCCGTGCCCAGACCTCTCTGCTTTACCGGAGTATTCGGAGTCGCAAAAACTATACACAAAGAGTGGTGGAGGTTATTTTAAGCACCGACAGTATTTGGTAACATTCAACATCCAGCAACTTGATGCCAACAAGTCATATATTGATATTAAGGCCACCTACAACGCTTTAATGAATTTGATTATAGAAGGGTTGCCATAATTGCTCTCTAGGTTTCTATGTACTAGAATAATCACAATATGAAAATCTTCATTACCCGACCAATTCCCGACAACGGTATCAATATGCTCAAAGCAAAGGGGTATGAAGTGGTCGTTAATACGGCGGCGGTGGATCGGGCGGCGACCGAGGAAGAAATGATTACGGGAGTGAAAGGCGCGGATGCGCTCTTACCATTGCTTACGGATAAGATCACAGCCGCCGTCATGGATGCCGGACTGCCGACACTGAAGATCGTTGCTAACTATGCCGTCGGCTTTAATCATGTCGATATGGAGGCGGCAAAAGCGCGGAACATTATCGTAACTAATACCCCAGGCACCAACGAAGAGGCGGTTGCTGAATATACAATTGCCGTGATGCTCAATATCGCACGGCGTTTGAGTGAAGGAGATCGGGCGACGCGAGCCGGAAAATTTACAACCTGGGGCATGTGGGACATGCTCGGGGAGTCACTCATAGGCAAGACGCTGGGCATCGTGGGTATGGGGAAAATCGGCTCACGGGTTGCTGAAATTGCCGAGCACGGTTTTGGCATGCGAGTCATCCCGATTGGTCCTGAGCAAAAGCTTGATGAGATTTTGCCGGATTGCGATTTTGTGTCGCTCCATGTGCCGCTTTTGGATTCAACGCGCCATCTCATGAACGAAACACGATTGAAACTGATGAAGCCAAGCGCGTACTTGATCAATTCTTCCCGAGGGCCGGTGGTGGATGAGGCTGCGCTCGTAGATGCGCTTAAGGCTGGAACGATCAAAGGCGCGGCACTGGACGTCTATGAAAACGAGCCGAATATTCATCCCGAACTTCTCACCATGGAAAACGTGCTTCTGACGCCCCATATTGCCGGAGGAACCCGCCAAGCTCGTGAGAAAATGGCCGAAGTCGCCGCGACCAATATTATCGAGTGCCTTGAAGGCAGAACCCCGCCGAATGTGGTACAATGATGCCAATGGTTGAGATTATTCCTGCAATTTTAGTGAAGACTCGTGAGGAGCTTGAAACTACCATCCGGCGGCTGGAGGGTCATACGGAGCGGGTGCACTTGGATATTGCTGACGGGATTTTTGTCCAGACCAAGACGATTGACGGCTTTGAGGATATCGAGCAAATCGAGACAGATTTAAAATTTGATATCCACCTCATGGTCTCTAAGCCGGAGAACCACATTGCCCGCTGGCTTGAAACGCCGGCTGATCGTTTCATCTTCCATGCCGAGTCGACCCACAAGCATGTCGAAGTCATCAATCTGATCAAAGAGGGCGACGCTTCAGCGGGCATGGCGCTCAATCCGGATACTTCTGCTGATACGATCAAAGACTTCGTTGATTTGCTTGATTTCACCATGTTCATGAGCGTGGTGCCGGGACGCCAGGGGGCGCCGTTTGTTCCGAGTGTCATTGAGAAGATTAAAGACTTCCATTTTTACTATCCAGATAAGCCGATCATGGTAGACGGTGGAGTATCTGACAAAACTGCTCCTGATCTTTGTGCTGCCGGTGCTAGTATGCTCGTGTCCGGAAGCTATGTGCTGAAAGGTGAAGTAAAAGATCAAATCGCAAAACTTCAAGAACTATGTACGATATAATTTCAATTGGATCAGCAACCCGGGATGTGCTTTTGGAAAGCGCCGGGCTTTCCGCCGGAGGCGGATCCGCCTCGGGCGGAGATCATTCCATTTGCCTGACACCTGGATCAAAGATTGAGGTCAAAAAGCTCGTTCTTGCCACCGGCGGAGGAGGGACGAACTATGCTGTTACGTTCGCACGGCAGGGACTGAAAACCGCGTGCATCGGTGTTATTGGCAAAGACGCTAATGGCCAGGAGATACTTCGCGAGCTTAAGGGTGAAAGCGTTGATGTCAGTATGTTCCAGCAGCATGACGACCCCCCTTCGCCTGAAGGCTTCGGCGGGGCAAGCATGACTGCATATTCGGTAATCTTGGTTTACCCCGATGGTGAAAGAACTATTTTGTCATACAAAGGCGAGGGACAACATTTTTCTGCGGCACAGATTGATTTTTCGAAATTACAATCAAAGTGGCTTTTCTTAGATTCGCTCGGCGGACACTATGATCTCTTCGAAGCGCTCGTGAATCATGCGGTGAAGAACAATATCAAGATCGCCTGTAATCCCGGTGGCAAGGAACTTGCGCACGGCCTTGAGAAGCTCAAGCCGTTTTTGGCGCACCTGGATATATTTCTAGTCAATAAAGAAGAAGCGGCGAGCTTATTTGGCGAGCAAAGCCCACGAGAATTCATGTCAAAAGCTATTATTTCGATCAGCGATGGCCCGCAGGGCGTCTCAGTCACTGATCCGGAAGGGCATACCTATACCGCTGGCATTCCCGATTCGCCGGTTGTTGAGCGCACGGGCGCGGGAGATGCATTTGGTTCAGGATTTGTGAGTGAGTATATACGAAGCGGAAATATAGAAAAAGCGATTCAGTTCGGTACCGCCAATGCATCATCCGTCGTGACGCAGTTTGGTGGAAAAGCAGGCATTCTCAAGCAAGGCGATAACGGCCCGTGGCCGCTGGTCCATGTTGACACGAAATGAATTAATCCAAAAAGTGACGCGCATGGATGCTTGGCTCCAGGGCAAGGATTTGTTTGCGTTGGCGCTTTCACTGACCGATGAACACCGTGGCTTTTTTATCAAGCACGAGCGTGCGGTCAAGCTCTTGGAAAAATTTCCGCCCCAAAATCTGCTTGACCATTTTGGATATCAGAGTGTTTCTGAGCTTTTCAAAGAAAAGCCCTTTGCATCGGTGTTTGCATCGCTTCGATTTGCGCAAGATAACACATGGATGCACAAGTTTTTTGATGAGGCATATGCTGGGCTGGGCGCAGAAGACTTTGAGGAGCGCGAGGTGGAGCTCAAGATGCTGGAACCGGAATGGATGGAAATCGCGGCAAAGTTTGGCAGCAAAAAGCTTCACAATCTAAGCCACCTTAAGGAACTTGGCATTATTTTTGTGGAGCCGATTCCGCAGGACGTGCCGGGGGTGATGATCCGCGCCCTGGCGCTTTTGCTCCATTATCTCAACGAAGTGCCATTTTATTCCAAGCTCATCAAGCAGTATTCGCAAGAGCCTGATTTTGTAACCAAATTTACATCGCTTTTGCGCGGCGATGTGCCGGAAGTTCCGGCGCCGGCAGGAACTATGCGCATCGTCCAGCGGTACCTATCCAAAGATGATCCCAACGACTGGCGCCTTGCGGAGCCGCACGTCAATCCTGAAGCAGAGCACTTTTACCGCGCAGAAGGTGATATGGCCGCGCTTCAGGGCGATTTTGCCGGATGGCAGGAGTATGATTACATCGCGAGCGATGAGGGAAGCTCTAACCTCATGGATGTCGTCATGTCGCTGGTGCAGAAAAAATCAATTGATTACCATCAAAAAGAAGCACTCTGGAACCAGAAGTTCATTGATCAATTCGGCCGCGAGCGCATGAACGAACTCATCGAGAAGAACATCATCGGTGGATTCATCGAACTCTAGATTTTTATTTCAACCACGTCGCCCTCCTGGATGATGTAGTCTTTTCCCACGGTACGGAGCTTGCCGGTGGCGCGCGCTTGCGCATAGCCACCAAGATCGAGGAGGTCTTTCCAATTGATGACTTCGGCGCGGATGAATTTTTGCTCAAAGTCAGTATGGATCGCACGCGAGGCGCGGGGGATGGGGTCGCCGACGTGGGCGGTCCAGGCGCGGGTCTCGTCTTCGCCGGTCGTCAGGAATGTCAGGAGGCCGAGCGTCTTATACGCTTTGACGATGAGCTCATCCAGACCCGATTGCTTAATGCCTACGTCTTCAAGATACATTTTTTGTTCTTCGGGAGTTGCTTCTGATAATAATAATTCAAACGTACTGGATAGCACGACGCCGTCAATTGGCGGCTTCCAGCCAGCTTTGAGCTGTGCCTCTGAAACGTTGAACACATAGATCACTTTTTTATTGCTGAGTAAGTCCAATTCAGGCAAGTCCTCGCCTTTTTTCTTTTCACGCTTCTCTTTCGTCTGTAAATCTGCGAGCTCAAGCTCGGTTTTAATAATCTCGATATCGTCCAGGGGATCTACGCGATTATGGACGTGGGTGATGTCTTTGTCGTCGAACACGCGCACGACATGGGCAATCGCATCCACTTCGCGGATATTGGCGAGAAATTTATTGCCCAAGCCTTCCCCCTGCGAGGCGCCTTTTACCAGTCCTGCAATGTCAATGAAATCAATTGCCGTCGGGATGATCTTCTTGGAATTAAAGAGCTTAGCCAATAGCTCGAGCCTTTCATCCGGCACAGCAACGACGCCCACATTGGGATCAATCGTGGTGAACGGGTAGTTCTGGATATCGATCTGTTTTTTGGTGAGAGCTTTGAATAATGTCGACTTGCCAACATTAGGCATTCCCACGATTCCGATACTTAGCACTGAATACGACATGGCTGGATGATACGGGAAGATGTCCATAGACCTCGAGCCGTTCTTGCGAGCCGATGACTTTATCTAAAACATTCATAAGTATTGCCTGTTTTGTCTCAAAGTTCAAGGCATGAAGCGTAGCCGATGCTTTCTTTGCAAAGTGCGATATTTCGTCTTGGGTCGGCATCCCTGAAATCCCAAGTTCTTGCTCGGCAGATTTTGCTTGCGCAATTTGGGTATCAATAGCTTCTATGCGTTCTCGTAGGGGAGTAGTGTAAGCTTTTAGTTGATCCAAAGAGAAGACGCCAGCACCGTAAGCTTTGGTGTAACGTTCTTCCTGGTCCTTCAATTTCTCCTTTTCTTTTTGCAGGGCGTCAAGGTCGTAAACAGTATCTTTTACTTTTTCACGGCGGGCTTTCATCCAGCGTTCGGTTTGGGCAAGCATCAGCTTGGGAGAGCTCATAAGTTCAGCAACTTTGCCCCATACGAGCTGATCGGCAATCTTTGCATTGATACCGCGTTCAAGGCATGTGTGAGGCAAGGGGAAGCTATAAATCCGATCGCTACAGCGATAATACAGATGCTTGCCACCTTGAGCAGCTTCGCCCACTCGAGTTTTCCCGCAGGTACAGTAAATTCTCGTACTTAGTAGATATTGGTACTTCCTATTTCTGGGATTGATCGCTGCATTCACCTTTAACTGTGTTTGTGCTCGATTGAAAAGATCAACATCAATGATTGGAGTTACAGGTATTTTTGCAGCAATCCATTCTTCCTTTGGCTTCATTCTTTTGCTGGTCTTCTTCGTTTTCCTATACTTCTCTATTTTCAAAGGTTTTATAGGCACTACGGCGTACGATGTGCCCCAACGACCATCTCCGTAGTAGGTAGTGTTATGGAGTATATGGATGAGCGTGCTGGTATTCCATACGCCTCGTTTGCTTTTCCGAGGGGGGATTTTCAATCGTTGCAGTTCCAGGACCACTTGTCGGATATTCATGCAGTCGTCAGTAATCCAGGAGAAGATCATTTTTACCACACGGGCTTCTTCAGGGTTGATTTCATAGTATCCGTGCTGCTTAGTTTCTTTGTTATTGCGGATGTAGGTATATCCGTAGGGAGCTTCCGTTGTCAGAATATGCCCTTCTCGGACTTTCCGAAGTTTTCCGAGACGGAAGCGCTCTGAGATTTTTGCCCGTTCGTATTCTGCAAAAAGCCCACGTACTCCGTGCAAGATTTTATCTTCAGGGTTTTTTGGAGCTGAAATGGTTACAAAGATGACCTCAATGCCAGCTTCTTTTAGTTCATCCATGACAAGCTCCTGGTATGAATATCGGCGAGCCAGACGATCGGGATCATATATCAGCACTGCATTCCAAATTTTCTTCTGTGCGTCTACCCGCAATTGGTCCAAGGCGGGACGCACTATGCTGTCGCCACTCCATCCATCATCAAGATATTCTTGAACAATCGTATAGCTGTTCTTGTGCGCAAAATCCCGCACCGCGGAGAGTTGTGTTTCAATCGTGCCCTCATTTTCCTGGTTGGAAGTTGAGACACGACCATATACGGAAATGATCTTGGGTTGTGATAGGGGATCGGTCATTTCTTTTTGTTTTTAGACCGTTCTAAAAACTTCTTCACTTCATCTTCGGGGATACGCCAAAGAGAGGTTTTGCCTGTGCCGAGTTTGTGACCCACTAAAGCGCCCGTGCGGAGCCAACGCTCTATAGTGCGTTCGTGGACTCGCAGATATGTTGCTACTTCTGCTCTGGTGAGAAACTTCATGTCTTTATTATATTCTTAGTTATACTTAGCTGTCAAACGAGTTGTCCACTTCCATTTTCAGTAGCTCTTCAAAGAGAAGATCAAAAGCTCGTTCAAGCTTTTCTTGCTTGGCTTGATCCTCGGATTCGCTATAAACGAATTGAGGACATTTTTTATTGGGATGGAGAAGATTCTGGGACATAGCGAAAAACTGCATCATTTATTATCTGCCCAACAGCTTTTCAAGGATCGCCCTTTCCTGATCTGAAAGTCCCACTCCACCCTCACTACCTTGCCCCGATGTTATCTTTCGGACAATCTTTACGGCGTCCTCTCCGCTCATACCACCATACCCATACGATCCAAATGTCGTGCCCACATTGTCGTGGCCGAGGTTCATGCTGATAGCCCGCTTCTCTTTTTCGGTAAGTCTTGTTTCGCTCATTATGCTCACAATCAAGTGGCGGAAGGAGTGGGGATGAAAATAGTGCAAACCCGCATTGATGCACCTTTTTTCAAAAACCTTGCGTGCTCCGCCCGAACTGCTCCACAAATCACTGCTCACCAGCGTTTTGCTGTAGTCGCTTTTATTTGAAAATCCCTTGAGTGTTGAGGGAAAAATCGGATCATCGGGCTGTGCACCCTTTTCCAGTAAATGATCATACCACTCCATGAAGCATCGCTCTGGCTCGCTCCAACCTATCGGGAAAAACGTGGTCAGGATTTTCTTTGAATTTTTCGTCAGTACACCATCCCCAGGATTTTGGTCAATGATCTTGGTTTCTTTATCAAAGTTCTTCATTTTTATCGTTGTGATAGCAGAAATGCGCATGCCCGTAATGAGCGCGAAGCTGATGATCGCCCTATCTCTCATATCAATCTCATTGCTCACCGTTATGCTTTCGATGATCTGCTTTACCTCATCAAACGTCGGTATCCGTTTTGTGGTCCCCGAAGTAGCTATGCGGGCATCTTTTTTTGAGAGCCGAAGAAAATCAACGTCGGTTTTTCGCACCTTCTGCTTGTAGTCTGATTGCTCCGATAGCCACTTGAAAAATCGCTTCACGCGGCGCAGGTAGTTATATTGGGTTGCCATCGAAAGATGGCCTGCGTCCGTCTTGGCGTCTCGCGCTTTTAACCAGTCAGTAAACGCCATCGCTTTTTCTTTGGTGAAATTGGAAAAGTCATCATCTTCAGAGAATTTCTGCCACTGGGCAATGGCTTCCGCGAACTTCGTTACCGAGTCTTTAGCAAATCCTTCGCCACCTTTGAGGTGTACATAAAATCTTCTTTTTGCGAGCTCGTTTTGATGTGTTGAATTTGTCATTTTGGTGATTATGTTAATTGTTATCGAACATGGACATTTGAACGGGAGTTGTGGGTATCTGATATTCCTTTTGAGACCGTTGGATTGGCCTGGCCATTTTACCGCTACACACACTGCAAAGCGCCTTCTTCATACTCCCCACAACCGCTATCGAACCCTTCTTTGCACGTCTTGGACCTTTACAGGTAAGGCAGTTAAATTCATAGCGCCCGAGCGTAAACTTATGCTTTGATTTTCTCTTTCGCAGAAATTCTTTCACCGCGCTACCCTTGATCAGTATCGGATTTTTACTGCCTGGAACAGTGGCCAAGCCCAGATCAATCCAACGAAAGCATGTTTTTTCACTGGCCTCTAAAGCATCGGCTAACTCTTGGATTGTATAGCTCAAATGCACAGAGACGTTTTGAGGATTGAACTTTGCCATTCGCGTTTTTTCGCTTCATGGGTTCAATCGCTCCGTAACATGCTTTTGAGAGCTTTTATGTTGTCAAAGAACGACCGAGCTTTGACTTCCAAACGATCCGCGAAATACCGATCCGTGATTCCCTCAATACCGTCCGAACGACGAAACAAGAACAGCGACTTATGAGGATTGTCTTTTTTGACAGACAATAACTCAAAGCCCGCGCACAGGAGCGCGGCACTACAACCGAGATCGTACAAGCTGAAGATCAATGCTGGATCATCCAGCGTTTCACCTTTCTTCATAGTTGGGTAATGGTTTAGTAATAATTTGGTTTTTTGCAGACAAACAAAAAACACATCTTGATGATGCGTCTTTTGCGAAAGAAAATCGGTCTATGATTTCTCCTTTTTCTCCAGGATTTCTCCTAACCTTTTGGATCGGTCATCATGTAGCTTCCCGTTGAGGGGATTGAGATAATTTTATCAATGCCCGCGTATTTATTTTTGATTTCACTTTTCATTTTTTGGCAGAACTTTTGGGGGGTATCCGCAGATTGTTTGCCAGTCTGTTTGCAGACATAATCGTATATTTCTTGGTATGTTCTTGGTCTCTCCCAAGCGTCCCAGAGATACAATAAAAACCAGTAGTGCGGACCTTGTGGCTCGGGCGTGTATTTTAGCTTGCCGTTGAGATAGAGTTGCCCCGTTGCCTTGTCAAAGTTGACCTGGCGTATACCCTCAAGCGAAGCAGTTAGCTTTTCCTTATCAAACCATGTCTTGCTTTTGCCATCCGCAAGCATATCAGCAAGCGTTGCAAAAAATACATTGTCAAAGCGTAGCTTGAGCGTTGGCTTTTGAGTATTTGATAAAATGATTTTCGCTCCGTTCTGCACTTGTGCAACATACAAATCAACCTCTGCATCGTTGTTGGTCCTCAAATACAAAACCTCACCTGATACCTTGCCGTGGTATAGCTTACCGATGCTATAGAGCACCTGCTCGGCATGTGTGCCTTGGTCTGAAAATGCCCCATTGCCAAGCACTTTGATGCCAAGCTCGTTTGCAATCAATTTCAGGAGAGCGTCATTGTTATAGTCAAAAATCGCCAAATCTTCATTTGAGAGTGTCTTCCTACCAGCGCCATTTTCACACACATAAAAAACCTCATTGTCAGCATCCCTAACCAAACACTCATGCCCCTCTTCGCACAAAGTGCACGGGACCGCTTCAAGATATTGCCCTTGAACAAGTATTTTTTTCTCGATAAGTTTTGAAAAATCCGATGGATACTTTTTGCGTTCGTTGATGCCAAACGATATAGGCAGAGTATGGGCGGAGATACGTTCAAAAAACCATTGCATGTTTTACGCAGTATACAAACCCCAGTCCTTGAGAAGTTTGCGGACCACATCATCTTGCGGACGATTTTTCAGATCACAGTGATTTGGAGGCGTGATGTTGACCGAAACTTGTTTTCTCCTACCCTTCCCGCTTTGCGATTGACGAAAGACAACAGTAATTTTGATGCCTTCAGCTTCCCAGCCTGCATTGGCATCGAGCCAAAGCTCTTTGAGTATCGCCTGAATTGCGTCTGTGCCCGTGAGTAGTGTCCTGCCACCAATATCAATATAGATTTTATGTGGCGACCCTCTGCTTTTGAGACGGATTGATTTCAAATATACCCGCTCCACACCATCAGTCGCGTCAGCAACCAGATTGAGCTTGATGATGTCTTTGATAGACGGCAACGTATAAAGCTCCTCATCGGTGTTGATGTCTTGTATGCCGAGAAAGTGCGAACAGAAAAGTTTTTGAAGATCACGCACTACATCTCTACCACCAATAGCACGAACGCCGAGCATTTTGCGATCCTGGCTATATACGAATACCGCATCAAAGACCGCACGACGAGGTACTTTCTCATCCAGTTTTCCATTCACAAATGCCGTGTCTCTTGTCGTGAGGTCCTCAAGGTATGCTCTCAAAATGAGCTTGTCGTTATCTATGAAAGTTTTGATTTTGCACTGCTCACCCTTGTATGATTGCCGATAAATGCCTTGTATCTGTTTTTCAAACTGGCTCATGGTTTCTGGATTTGCCATGAGTTCAGCTATCGGCTTCACTTTTGGAAGGCGAAGCTCCTTTACAGCACAGTTTTCTATATTTGCCATGCTGTAGTACTCGTCAAACTCTTTGGTGTAGTTTATGTAAGCAAGCAATGCTCGCTCGTCGTTTGTTTCGCTTTTATCTTCAATAAGCTCTTTGCGTTTGATATGTGGAGCCAACGCGCAAAGTGCCTCGATATGGTTTGCCGAGGACAATGCGTTTACATAATCCAGTTCCATCAAAATCCTATCCTGGACCACTTTTTCTTGTTTTTTAATAAACTGCATCGTGCGATCCGCGCTTTCCTCTCGCGTCTCTTCTTTCGTTGGGACCGTGTAGTCAAGACTGTGTATCTTTTTGAGATACTCCTTTATGATTTCAGGACTGATATGCTGTATAAAATCTCGTTGGTCCGAGTAGTGCGATGCCATGGTAATGTTGTGTAATGGTAATTTGCGCTCTTGCTCAAGCTCGCGCCTTGCTGTAAGATAATGGTATCAAATGGTAAGTAAAAAATCAAGAGAAAAAATCATGGAAAAGCATGGAAACGTTCCCGAGCTCATCACGATCACGGAAGCATCCGAGATTTTGAAAGTACACCCGAACACATTGCGGCAATGGGACCGCAAAGGCATATTGAGAGCAGTGAGATTTGGTGAAAGAAAGGATCGCAGATATAATAAAGCGGAGATAATGAAATTGATGACAAAAAAATGACATAGTTTTTCAACGACAATTGCCTAAACCTTGGTAACACAGGGCATGGCTAACACACTGCTACATAGAGATGGCGTTTCTACCTGCCACATGTAGCAGTGGTCCTGACCGCAAGGTCAGGAGACAGAACCCGAAAGGGATTTGTCGGCAAGGGGAGGCGCCTTTTCTGTTCTCTTGCTATAAAATCCACTGCTACAAAATGAAAAAATTACCATTACAATCGGCGACGAAAGTCGCCACACAGCATTTTGCGATTGAACAAGCGAAGGGTAGGCCGATGCTCCAATGGGTTGGCAAAAAACCAATTGAAAGCGTTGAGTATTATCCTGCTCAAGAAAAAGAAATATACGGCGATAAAAGCGCAAAGGATTTCAACAAGCTATTTTGGGGCGACAACCTACAGGTCCTATCACACCTCGTCAAAGAATACAGAGGGCAGGTTGATCTCATTTATATTGATCCGCCATTTGATAGTAGGGTGGAGTATGTAAAAAAAGTAAAAATCAGGGGTGAGAAAATCGAAGGCGAGCGGCAAGGTGTGCTTGAGGAAAAACAATATAACGACATCTGGGAAAAAGACGAGTACCTTCAATTTATGTATGAGCGTCTCTTATTGATGCGAGAGGTGCTTTCGGATGAGGGAAGTATTTATTTGCATTGCGATTGGCATAGGGACGCCTACATTCGTTTATTGATGGATGAGGTTTTTGGAGCAGACAATTTTGTCAACGAAATCATTTGGAAATATGAAGGTCCTGGTTCACCAAGCAAGACAAGATTTGCACAAAAGCATGATGTCATATATCGCTACGCAAAAGACGCCAAGCGTTGTAAATCCTACGAATTATACTATCGCGAGTTCGTGTCTGATAAAGATGCGAATTTTGGCGAGGATGAAAAAGGAAGATTTTTTTATACCTTACCCAAAGGTGATTATTCTGATGAAAACATTGAGAAGTTAGAAAAAGAGGGGCGAGTTTATAGAACAAGCAAGGACGGGATACGGATCAAATACTTCGTGGAAAAAGTAAAGGGTGGATTTATGAAAGATTTGAAAATACAGGATGTTTGGACCGATATACCCTCCCTTGGTTTGACTGCAAATGCTCTTGAGAAAACTGATTATCCCACCCAAAAACCCGAGGCGTTGCTTGAACGCATTATCAAAGCATCCTCGAACGAAGGCGATCTTGTAATGGACTGTTTCGTTGGCTCGGGGACCACATGCGCCGTGGCTCAAAAGCTCGGCCGCCGATGGATAGGATGCGACATCAACCTCGGCGCAATACAGACCAGCACAAAGAGGCTCAATCAAATCATTGCCGATCAGCAACAGGACAAAACTAAAAACTTCAAAGGTTCGCTCGGCTTCAAAGTTCTCAACGTCAATGACTACGATGTTTTCAAAAACGAGCTTGAGGCAAAGCAAATCATCATGGAGATGTATGGCGTAGAGCCAATCAAGCGCACATACTTTGATGGTGCTTTGGATAAAAACTTTGTGAAAGTCATGCCGCTCAATCGGGTCCTCAACAAAATGGACATCCGCTCGCTTATCAAAAACGTCAATGACAAAATTGACGGCTTTACGGTCAAAACAAAATCCAAGGCTGGCGATCCCGTGTATGACGAAGGGGTCCTGGTCATCTGCTCTGGCACGGAGCTTGATGTCTGGGACTTTCTCAAAAAGGAGAATAAAACGGGTGTGATGATTGATGTGCGCGACATCAATACAGACAAGAAAAATCTCATTTTCAAGAAAAAGCCCGAGGCAAAGATTGCCGTAAAAGCCAAGGATAAAAAACTCACTGTAGAGCTCACGGATTTCTACTCGCCGATCCTTATGCGTAAGCTGGAAATTGAGAATGAAAAGGTGCTCAAGAAAGACCAACAAGCAAAGGTTGGCGACTTCAAACAAATCATTGATAGCGTCGCCGTTGACGTGGACTACAACGGCAAGCTGTTCAATGCCGAGATCATGGACCTTCCCGAGAAAAAGGAAATCATCAAAGCCAAGTATGAGTGGGCATATCCGAAACAAGGAGATTATACTATCGCAGTCAAAATCGTTGATGTGCTCGGCGAAGAATACTTTGAGACATTTGAGGTCAAAGCATAACCATGGACAGCATATTTCTTGAGAAAATCAGAAAGCAGGTTGATGACTGGCGCATTGCTGGCTATAAGGGCATATACCGAGAAACCGAAAATATCCTCACCCATATCAAGCGTGTTGGCTTCTTACATGAGCCACAGGTCCAAGCCCTTGAAACGTATATCTATCTCAAGGAAGTCATGGGCAACAAAGCATCGCTTGAGATTTTTCGCTCCTCATTTGAAAACGAAAAAGACCTTGTGCTTGGCTTGGGCGTGCCAAAAGATCAGGCGTTTGATCTCATAGGGGATAAAGACGAAATAGAGCGACGATTGATTGATGCCTTTGGCGAGCTTGATTATGCAAATCAGGTGTACGCGCTCACGATGGGATCGGGCAAGACTATACTCATGGCGGTGATGATGCTGTATGATTTTACGCTCTCGTTTTACCACAAAGACGATATGCGATTTGCGAAAAATGCTCTGGTTTTTGCGCCCGATACCACGATCATTGAAAGTCTCAAAGAAATCAAAACCTTTGACTATGCCAAGGTGTTGCCCAAGGAGTACCAAAACATCATCCTCAATATCAAGTATCACTACCTCGAAAGCCCCGAGACTGCGCTTGCTCCCATCGGCAACTACAACGTCATTGTTTCAAACTCACAAAAGATAATACTCAAGACCAGGAACAGCGAAAGCAAAAACGGCGCATTGCGTCTTTTTGGCGACAAAAAACAGAATGAGAAGCGCGAGATTGAAAATGCCCGTTTGCGGGCAATACGCCAGCTTTCCCAGCTCACGATCTTTGTGGATGAAGCCCACCACTCCTACGGCAAAACACTTGAGGGTACACTCAAAAAGACACGCCAGACGATTGATTATCTCCATAAGAGCACGCCGCTTGTTTCAGTGGTAAATCTTACAGGTACGCCGTATGTGAACAATAAGATGATCGCCGATGTTGTGTTTCACTTTGGGCTCAAGCAGGGCATTGAAAAAGGCATCTTGAAGCAAATGCGCATTGTGGGCTTTGGTAATGTGCGGTCCCAAAAGTTCTTGGAAGAAGTCATTGATACGTTTGTCGCGGAGTATGGCAAGAAACGGCTTGAGGGACGACTGCCAAAGATCGCTTTTTATGCCGCAAACATTGACGACTTGCGAAAAGATTTGCGCCCCAAGCTGGAAAGGATACTTGCCACGCGTGGTATCTCTCTTGATGCCGTTCTTGAGTATCACACCAAAGCAGAGGAAAATGCTGATGAGTTCAGACGCCTTGATACCGCCGACAGCAGGAAACAGATCGTGCTTTTGGTAGGCAAAGGGACCGAGGGTTGGAATTGCCGCTCGCTCGTCGCTGTAGCGCTGTATAAGAAGCCAAAAAGCACCATTCTTGTGCTTCAATCCACAACGCGCTGTTTACGCCGTATCGGCGATAATCAGACCAAGGCGCACGTTTTTCTATCGGACGAAAACTACCGCATCCTTGACCATGAACTCAAGAGCAATTTTAATACCAGCGTCAACGAGCTCAATGCACAGGATCAGCGCATGGTCCCGCATACGCTGAACATACAAAAGCGCAAGACCGTGATGGTCAAGAAAATCACTCACGAAATTGTTGCGGTGCAAGCAAGCGATGTAAAAAGCATCAAGATTGATTTTGACAAGTTCAATCCAGAAAAATATCAAGCATACGTTGGCGAAGGCGGCATCTTTATTGGTAATGAAGGTAAGGCACACTATGAGCAGGTACAAGCCACCCGCAAAATACAAGAAAAGGGTGATTTTACTTTTTATGAGATCGCCGAGATCATCAATCGCTCCACACATTTGCCGTGCATTGTCGTTGACCAGATTATCGCGGAAAGCGGCAAGACGCGCTCTGATTTTGTCGCCATGGTAAATGACAGCCCAGCACTGGTCCCGTTCGTGGTGGGAGAAATTCTCAAACGCGCCTATCGGTACGAGGAAAAATCAGACACCATGGAAGAAGAGCTTGAGTTGACCAAGATTGAGAGCTTTCCTTTTGAAATCAACATACAGCAAAACAGAGAGTCGCTGGTAGTCTACAAAGCAAATGAGGAAGAAGCTGGACATGCAGGACGGATCGGCTTTCACATCAATCCGTACAATTTTGACAGTGGCGATGAAAAAGACCTTTTCAGATGGTTGCGCAGTGTACTTGAAAAAGATGAGGCACTTGCGGATGTATACTTCACAGGAGCTCGCGTATGCGCGGACCCAACCCATACCGACTTTTATTTTGAATACTGGAGTCCCGAGCAACAAAGAATGGCGCGATACTTTCCCGACTTTCTCGTTGAAACGTCCAAGGGCAGGTTTTTGGTAGTGGAGACCAAGGATGGGAGCGAGAAAGCCGACTACGAGGCCAACAAGCGGTCCTACGATGGCACAATGGGCAACCTCACCAACGAGATACTGGCAAAAGAGCTCGGCTTCCAAGAGTTCCAAGCTATCAATAAAAACTTTGAGTATAAAATCATGTTCAACGCCTCGCTACAACAAGAGCAGGTGAAACTTTTTGAGACGATGAAATCGCTATCATGATTGTTAATTTCCTTGAATTGTGCTATACTATCTTTAGTTCCTTGAGTATCAATCACTGTGGTCCGTACAGCTTACGGACCGTGTATGACTCCCGCAAGGGTAGGTAACTTGGGAAATCTGCGAGAAGCCACAAGCCATATACGACTAACTGCCAAAGCGGTTGGGAGATTTCATTCAGCTCGGTCGATGCTGGATCAAAACTCTTAGCCGCTTTTTTGTTTGTCTGGTCCACAACAAAAACGGTGCGGAGCCATTAGCAGATTACAAACAAAAATATGGAAACAAAAACAGAAAATATACAGCCTCCGTTCAAGCTCTTAATCTTGGATTTGTTTGACGCATATCACTACGCTGATGTGGTTAGTGGAGATTGGCGATATGCCTGGCTTACAGGTGGCTATGCGCCCATTTCAGATCACGACAAAGCAATAGCTCTTGCCGATCGTTTATTCTGGGCTCTAAATCCAGAAGCGAAAACCCAGCATGACTGGTACGAATGGGATGCGGGATACGACGTGCGCGTATACGATGCAGACAATGGCTGTGTTTATAAGGCACACCAGAAACTACCAAAAGAATAAAATAATGATATGAAAAAACCTACACAATGCATCTTATGGAAAAAGGATATGCTCATACCTCAAGACCTTCACTACGAAAACTTTGACCTCATTGAAACGTTTGAAGACGATAGCCACTTCAGCAGGCAACTACTCAAATGCAAAGAGTGCGGGCAACGGTATTTTAAGGAGTTCTACGAACAAATAGACTGGATCAATGGAAATGACCCGCAATACCGAACCTACATACCAGTTGAAACTAACGAGGAAATTGAAATACTAAAAAAATCATCGCAATTTGAGTTGTTGCAGTTTGTGCCACGATTGCAGGATGATTTCCCAGAAGATGCGAAAAATCGGACAGTGAGGTGGATGGGAAAATAGTGATTGAAAAAATATCGTAAAACCTGCTATGCTGATCCTGGAATAGCGAGACTCGATACGCTTACGAAGATTAAGAAATCAAGCTAAAAAGAAATGAAACTTTTTCTGGATATTGATGGAGTCATAGTAGGTAGAGGCAGGAAGCCAGCCGCGTATGTTACGGAGTTCCTTAAGTTTGCTACGGATAGACATGACTGTTATTGGGCTACTACTCATTGCAAGGGAGAAGATACCGATGACGTCATGAGGTATATTAAAGAAATCTTGCCAGCAGAAGCGGCTCTATACTGTGAAAAGATAAAGCCTACAAGGTGGTCGCATAAGAAGACTGAAATCTTCGATTATAATTCCGATTTTCTTTGGTTTGAGGATAAGCCATTTGAATTCGAAAAAGAGATTTTAGCTCAACATGGTAGATCGAATAGCCTTGTGCTGGTTGATTTAATATCTAACCCAAATCATCTGCATGATTTGATCAAATTACTATGAAAAATCAAGATTTGCGATTTAAGATGTATCTGACCGCGACCTACTTTCTGAAAAGTAAAGTGAGCAAAGCGAAGGTGTCGCTTATAGAACAGCATGGGGATTACAAGAAAGGAAGCTGGGGCTTGGCGAATAAAAAGTTGCCCAAGATTTACATTCTCAAGGAGGGAAAGGAGATATTATATGTGGGCATAACAAAAAGACCATTGAGCGAGCGTTTTAGGTATGGGCTTACCGCCTCTGGGAAGAATGGCTATCATGGATACGCATGGAAGGCGTTGGCGCGAAAGGTTCAATCTGGTCCGATTGATCTGTTCGTATATGTATTCAATAGCGAGGAAAGAACCGAAGTAATCGAGGCGGAAGTGGTTTATCTCATTAGGAACAAGACGGGCAAATGGCCTCGATACCAGACAGAAATCCATTTCCACCATGACGCAGACAGAAAAGAGCAAGGGATAGCCCGTAGGATTTATGAGCAGGTGTCGCGTTGATGAGTTGTTTTTGTTTATCCCGAAATTGTGGTAGTTTTGAGGCATGAATAATCTCGGTGTCATAAAGCAAAGCGATATTTTCCCAGAATTGCCTGATATGGAAGTTGAGAAAGGGCAACGAGGCGGTACAAGAAAAGCCGCTCGCGCCGTGCTTTTTGATTCAGATGGAAACGTTGGCCTACTCCATGTCGCCAATAAGCATTACTACAAACTTCCAGGGGGTGGCATTGATGGGAATGAGGAAGTGATTGAAGCTCTCAAGCGCGAATGTAGAGAAGAAATAGGATGCGAGATTGAAGTTTTTGGTGAAGTTGGAGAAATCACCGAGCATAGAAACAAAATAGACCTCGTACAAACATCATACTGTTATCTTGCAAATGTTGTTGGTCCCAAGGGCGAGCCTCACCTTGAAGAGGACGAGCGAGAAGCTGGATTTACTGAAATGTGGGTAGGGATTGATGAAGCCATAGAGCTTGTAAGAAACAGCGAGCCGACAACATACGATGGAGCGTTCATTATTGTCAGAGATTTGAAGTTTTTGAAAAAGGCAAAGGCACTCGGGAAAGAATTGTGATTTGCACCCTCACTGTGCTATTCTTTTTCTGGAATAGCGAGAGTCGGTATTTATGGGTTTTTGCTCATAACAGGATTGTGCAATGAGTCCGCCATCCGCCTTTGTGCGGTGGATTCTCCCGAAAGGGCGAAAGGTGCGGTGAAAAGCAATGCTGGCTTACGGGTCTACCGAGAGCTTGGCCAAGCACAAGGGAGCATATATGCGGCCTTGGGGTAAATGCATTTGCCTGCTATTCCGAAAAAAAACAACTCAATGATGGGTTGTTTTTGTTTATTATGCTACTTTTTCTTGAAAGTGATTCTCTTGTGAATTGGGCTTGACGGTCCTTTACCTGGGATGTTCTGCCAGTTTGGCACTGGCATTTTTATATTGAAATGGAAGGGGATATATCGGGTTCCGTTCTGATTATGCCGACAGATAGCATGTTAGGTGATTAATTTATGTATTTTCCAAACATCTCCGGCGCCGATGGTGAGAAGGAGCGTCTTGTCGTTGAGCTTGCCTTTGAGCAGCTTCGCAGCATCTTCAAACGTAGGCGCGTACTCGGCTTTGATGCCATGTTTTTGGATTTCAGTCACGACGTCTTTTGAACTGATCGTCTGCTTGCCCACTTCGCGTGATTCAAAGATATCCAACACAATCACATGGTCGGCATCGGTGAACGACGCGCCGAACTCTTTGAGAAACTTTTTGGTGCGGGAATAGGTGTGGGGATGAAAGACAGCCACGATCTTCTTATCTTGGAACGTAGAACGTAGAGCATGGAGCGTAGCCTTGATCTCCGTCGGATGATGGCCGTAGTCGTCGTAGACGAGGGGATCCTCGGAGATTTTCTCCAGGCGGCGGGGGGAGCCGCGGAAACTCAAGAGACCCGCTTGGATGCGTTGCTCATCAATGCCGAGTTCACGAGACGCCAAGACAACCGCGGCGGCATTGAGGACGTTGTGCTGACCCATGAGAGCGCTACGGAAAATGCCAATGGCCTTGCCCTCGTGATGTAGGGCGAACGGCGTGCCATGATCGGCATGCTGTACGGCTCGGATGAGGTAGTCGGCGCCTTCGGAAAAGCCATATGAAAACGTGTGGCACTTCGCTTTCGCAGCAACTGCCCGGCAGTCAGCATCATCGGCGCAGTAGATCAAAAAGCCTTCTTTGGGAATTCTTTTCACGAATTGCTCAAATACTTTTCTATAACTTTCTTTGGTCTTGAAATAGTCAGGATGGTCGAGCTCGATGTTCGTGAGGATGACGCCGAAAGGGGAGTATTGTTTTAATTTATTCTGGTATTCGTCGGCCTCGAAGACAAAGAGTGGTGAAGCCATGTGCCCCTCGGAAAACACGCCGTCGTTTCCTGCTGGAAACGCGTCTCTTTCTCGCGCCGTCGCGCTACGAAAAGGTTTTCCGAATGGCAATGACTTCACCCAAAGCTCGCTTAATACTTGCTCGCTGGTTGGGCCGGCTAAAGCCAGCATAGGGAGTTTACTAGAAGCTAATACATGAGCAAGCAAATTCGTCGTTGTAGTCTTGCCGTGAGAGCCGCAGACGGCGATGGACTTGAATTCTTCCGAAAGCATGCCGACGACATCGGCGTACGTCAGGACAGGAATCTTGAGCTTTCGGGCTTTATTTATCTCAACATTCTTGGTAAGATGAGAGCTAGAGGCAATGATGGCATTTGCGTCTTCCGGCACGTTTGTGGCATCGAATTGCTCGTAGATCGTCACACTGGCGCGGCGAAAATCAGCCGAGTCAAGCAAGAGAAACGAGTCTGTGGCATCCGATCCGGTGACCTTGATGCCAAGCTTCGCCAGAGCGAGCGCCAACCCCGACATTCCCGTGCCCTTGATGCCAATGAGATGAACTTTTTTGAGATCTCGTAACTGCATAGCCCTGATCCTACCACAAAGAATTTTTGAATCAAAATGAGAACCACTACTGATCTTTTGGCGATATGTCACACACGACTTTCTCCCGAAGCATATCGTAATTTGGAGCAATGGCTGACTGATCCCAACTACCAGGAATTTGTTTCCGAGGTTATGAGTTTTGTCGAGTTCCATCGTTGGGAAGAAGTTGAGGATTGTTTTTATACGCATCTCACGGTTGGGACTGGAGGGATCCGAGGTCATTTGGGAATAGGTCCTAATCGCATCAATCGCAGGATCATTGGAGAGGCTGCTCAAGGCTTGGTTGAATTTATGAAAAGTTTTGGCGGAAGTGCTCTCACGGGCGGCGTTGTCATCGGGTATGAGGCCAGGAAGCAGTCGCTGGATTTTGCAAAACTCTGTTGCGAGATCTTTGCGGCGAACGGTATCAAGAGTTATCTTTTTCCGCATCTATGCGCTACGCCGGAGCTTTCATTCGCTGTTCGTCACTTCAAGACTACCGCCGGAGTCATGATCACGGCGTCGCATAACCCCAAAACCGACAATGGATTTAAGTTTTATTGGTCTGATGGGGGACAGGTGGTACCACCTCTAGATGAAAAGTTTATGCAATGTGTGACTGCCGTGAAAGGTATTACTCGAATTCCCTTTGAGCAGGCTCAAAGAAAGTCACTGATCCAAAGTGTTTCCAAAGAACTTGACGTGGCGTATATCAGCGCCGTTCGAGGTTTGTCGCTCTCAAAAAGCCGTTCGGCGATGATCGTTTTTAGTCCATTGCATGGAGCCGGTTCGACCAATATCGTGCCAGTCCTTACCCAAGAGCAATTCAAAGTAGAAGTTGTCCCGCAGCAAGCAGAGCCTGACGAGGCTTTCCCTACCGCTCGGGGGACCTTAATCAATCCGGAGTACGATGAAGTTATAGCGCTTGCCATGGACTCTGGGAAACAAAAAAATGCCGATCTCGTGTTAGTTTCTGATCCCGACGCTGATCGTGTCGGCGTCGCGGTAATGCATCAAGGATCACTGGTGCGCCTAACCGGCAATGAAGTCGGTACGGTATTGACGCATTATATTCTCTCGCAAATGAAGCGCCAAAATCGCATGCCGCCTCAAGGGCTGGTGATTAAAACGTACGTTACCACTTCGCTCATTGAAGATGTCGGCCGGTCGTTTGGTGTTGAGGTGCGAGGAGATCTTTTGGTGGGATTTAAATACATCGGCGAGATTATCGAAAAACTAACGGATCCCAAGAACTTTATCTTTGCCGCTGAAGAAAGCCTCGGCTATCTCGCAGGGACCTTTACTCGTGACAAGGATGCCGCTATTGCGTCCCTATTACTCGGTGAGCTCGCCTCGGTGCTCAAGGATCAGAAGAAAACCATTATTGATTATCTCAAGATGATTCACGAGCAGTACGGATACTATAAAAACGTGCTTCTGGTTCGTGAATTTGCGGGCAAAGAAGGAAAAATAAAGCTCACCGCCGTCATGAAAGCTTTTCGATTGAATCCGCCACAGGAGCTTGCCGGACAAAAAGTATTGCGAACTATTGACCGCTATCAACCGCAGCTAGATGCATCTACCATGGACACCTACAAAGTAGGGAAGACAGGAGACCAGTTTACGCTGGTCTTGAGCGAAGATGAAAAGACCAGGGTTACGATCCGGCCTTCTGGCACCGAGCCGACCCTCAAGTGCTACGTGCAAGGATTTGTCCCCGCCGGCGATAATCTCGAAGAACGATCAAAGAATCTCGATGTGTTGATTGCGAAAATAAAAGACGAAATTGATCAACTGATAACGAAGAACTCATCATGATTCAGGAAATCAATAAAGATACGATTCTATGTATGTCTCTTGCGGGACGGCCGGGGAATTTTGGGACTCGTTTTCATAATTTTCTCTATCGCGAGCTTGAGCTCAATTATCTCTATAAAGCGTTTACTACCAATGACTTGCCGGGAGCAATTCGGGGAATTCGTGCGCTTAGTGTTCGTGGCTGCGCGATCTCCATGCCATTTAAAGAAGTGGTTATAGAATTACTCGATGAACTGGATGAGACCGCCAAGCGAATAGAAGCGGTCAATACAATTGTAAATTCCCAGGGGCATCTCGTCGGATATAACACGGACTATTTTGCGATTAGGGAACTTTTTCGAAGCAACAGTGTACCCACCTCATCACGAGTGCTAGTGCTGGGAAGCGGGGGAATGGCGAAGGCGGTCGCGGCGGCGCTCCAGGAGCTTCATTTTCAGGATGTTTTCATCGCATCACGAAATGGAACGACTTTAGAATCGCTTGCGAAGAAATATGGATTTCAATCAGGGACAAGTCCAGTGGATGAGTCCTATGACGTGCTAATCAACGCGACCCCGATGGGCATGCATCCAGATATTCATATGGTTCCATTTTCGGACCAATTAATAGAGAAAGCAAAAATAGTTTTTGATGTAGTAGCGAATCCGATTGAAACGAAACTATTACAGCAAGCCAAGAAGCTCGGCATCAAAACGGTTTCCGGTTTCGAGATCACGATGATACAAGCGCGCGAGCAGTTCATCCTCTATACTGGAGTGCAGCCACCAGCCGAACTCGTTGATCGAGCTGCGGCTTACGCACGGAATAGCTCGTAAAAAAGCGTGAATCCCCGGGGCGGATCGAGGATCACGACCACGGGGATCAAGAGAACTCCTCCCAAACTGATATGGCGAAGCCTACTACGAGGATCGCCACGATTACGCCGAGAATCGCCCACATGGCGATTGTAACTAACTGTTCCACGGCTACCTCCTTACAGACCCATTTTTGCCTTCACTTCACTCAAGGTCTGTGACGCGATGAGCATAGCCTGTTCTTCTGATTTCTTCAAGACCGACTCGACATGGTCGAGGTTTTTGGCGAGGTCGGCGCGGCGGGATTGGAACGGGCGGAGAAACTCGACGACGACGTCAGCAAGAGCTGTTTTAAATTGGGCATAATTATTTTCTTCGATATTCGGTTCGTCGCCAGCCAGTAGGGTGTAGATAGTACGCAAATTAGCGATGCCGGCAGGATCGGTGACTGCTTTTTTGATCTTGGCATGTATTGCATCAGGATCATCCGAAAGTGCGATGCCTTCATCGCCGGTCTTGGACATTTTCTTGGAGGAGTCTTTGAGGGACATGATCCTGGCGCCTTCAGCTTTGACCGTTTTGACCGACTCAAAAGTCTCGCCAAACATCGAGTTAAATTTCTTGGCAATCTCATTGGTCAGATCGATGTGCGCCTTCTGGTCGTCGCCGACGGGGACGAGGTTTGATTTGTACAGCAAAATATCCGCCGCCATGAGGACGGGGTAGTCGAGCATGCCCATGTGGTTGTATTTGCCGTCGGTTTGCTCCATTTTTTCTTTATAGGTCGGAAGACGCTCAAGCCAACTAACGGGAGTGATCGTATTAAAAAGCCATGCGAGCTCGGCGTGCTGGTGGACATGGGATTGGCGTATCAAAAGCGACTTGTCGGGGTTAATGCCTGCGGCAAGATAATCAAGCACCACATCCATGACGCCTTGGTGGAAGGTCTTGGGATCGTAGGGAGTCGTGATGCCGTGCAGGTCCACGACGGCATAGATGCTTTGCGCAGTCCCTTCGACTTCGCTCAGGGCAAGCCAATTCTTGATCGCGCCAAGATAGTTGCCGAGGTGGAGTTTGCCCGATGGCCTAATACCTGAAAAAATACGATTTGCCATGGTAAAAGTATATCAGCCGATGCGGATCAGTACAATGGAGCACAGAGTCAAGAAAAGCAGGAGTGCTTTGCGTCTCGTAAATCGTTCTTGGAACAAAAGATACCCGCAGAAAATTGTCACTAGGAGGTACATACTATGAATCGCGTTGACGAGGGTAAATGCCCCTCGGGAGAGAGCGATATTATACGCAATGCCTCCGGCAAATGAAAGTACTCCCATGATGCATCCGCTTGTGATACCAGGACCGCTCAGATGACTGTGCCATTTGGTGATTTCCGTACGATGGAAAAATGCAAAGAGGAGAAAAAGAAAGACCGTTGCAAAGCCAAACTGCAAAATTTGAAAGGTGTAAAGGTCACCGGAGTCCACGCCAATTTTTTGGAAAATTTTGTACGCGACCGAACAGATCGAAATAATCAGCATCAGCATAAATAGGCCCCGAGAATATTGCATATCTCGTTTCCCGAAGGCAAATAAGGCCAGCGTGGCAAAGGCGAGCAGGATACCGATAAATTCAAGCATCGAGAGCCGGTCACTGAAAATCACGAGCCCACTGGCAACCGTCAGAATAATATTGATGGTGTTGGTAATCGGTGTGACGACATTCGTATCGGCATAGTGGAATGCTTGAATATAGAGAATCCGAACCACCGAAAAGAATAATGCCCAGATAACAGCGATCCATACCAGTCGCGGAGTAGAGGCAGTAATATGATTCCAAAAAACGATGAGCGACAACAGAAATGGAAGACCAACCGACCATACTGCCATGACAAAACGGTTCTGGTTTCGCGCTGCCGGCATTTTCATGAGCGCTCCTCCCACACCGAAACAGATGGTGGCAAAGAGTGAATAGAAAAACCAAGATTGTTCCATAGCTATTTGATGAATCCGGAGCTCTGATGCTCCCAGAAATTATAGTACACACCTTTTTTGATCAGCAGGTCCTCGTGGGTGCCGTCCTCGACAATCTTGCCATCTTCAAGCACCGCAATGCGGTCTAGGTTTTGGATCGTGCTAAGTCGGTGGGCGATGACGATGGTCGTGCGATTTTTCATGAGCTCGCGCAGCGCCTCTTGGATGTACTTTTCGCTCACGCTGTCCAGTGAGCTCGTTGCCTCATCGAGGATCAGGATCGGGGCGTTCTTGAGCATTGCGCGGGCGATCGCGACGCGTTGGCGCTCACCGCCCGACAGCTTAATCCCGCGCTCGCCGACCAGCGTATCGTAGCCTTGGGGAAACTTGGAGATGAACTCATGCGCGTGGGCTTTTTTGGCCGCTTCAATGATTTCTTCCTCGGTAGCGCCTGGTTTGCCATACGCGATATTCTCGCGGAGTGTGCGATGAAAGAGAATCGGGTCCTGGGGGACATAGGCAATCTTGGAGCGCAGGTCGTCTTGGCGGACTTTTGCGATGTCTTGGCCGTCAATGAGAATTCTTCCTTCTTGGACATCGGTAAATCGCAGCAAGAGCTTCGTGATCGTCGACTTGCCAGCACCCGAGCTTCCCACGAGCCCCAGCCGCTGCCCCGCAGAGATGCGAAGTGAAAAGTCCGCAAATACGCGATTCGTTTTCTTGCCGTACTGAAACGACATGCGATCAAACTCAATCTCGCCTTGCCCGTCTTTGAGCACCTCGGGATGCTCAATATCTTTGATATCAATCGGTGTCTCGAGAATTTCGACAAGCTCGGAGGCGTCAGCAAACTTTTGCGAGATCCGTCCCATCGCTTTGCCGATATCCCATAAGCTTTCGAACATGGCGATCAGGTAGATCAAAATCAATACCACCGTACCGGTCGAAAGTAATCCCTCGCGCCAAAAATAAAGGGCAAATGCCATACTGCCAAACTCCAACACCGCGAAGAAGATCGCCTGGATGGTGTTAATTTTGTTGCCAAACGTCCAGGCTCGATGTCGCGCACTTTGTTCTTCTTCCGTAACATTCGTAAAACTGCGGATTTCTCTCGAACGAGAAGAAAACATTTTTAGGTTGAGTACATTCGTGATGACGTCCGCAAGGCGTCCCGTGACTTTTGAGTCTGCCGTAGATTGAGCGAGGTCAAGTGGAATTTTCTTCTTGGTCAGGTACCACGCGAAAAGAATATATACTGCAGTCCATCCAAGAAATATAAGGGCAAGGAATGGAGCGGTGAAGAACAGGACCACGATGATGCCGGTGATTCGCACCGCGGTCATCCAAAACACGAATGATATTGCATCAAACGCGTCTTCAAAGGAGCGCACGAAACGCTTTACTTTGGTGACCAGGCTGCCGGCAAACGAGTTCGTGAAGAATTTGTATGAGTGTCGTGTAAGTCCGGTAAAGGCAAAGTCCATGAGATCTTTCATGGTTTTTGATTCGAAGCGAGAAATTGCGAAGTCGCCAAGCCGGTAGGCGGTGTTGTACACGACCATGGTGATCCCGATATACGTGAGTAGTTTGACCAGCTCCGGCCAGGTTTGCAGGGGATCGTGAGAGGCGGCAAGGACATCGATAATGCGGCGGTACCAGAGTGGCGTGATGAGTCCCGCGAAGACAACGCCGATGGCATACATAATAAACACCATAGCGAAATACCCGCGGTGTTTTCGCATTTGCATCCAATAATAGCGCAAGATGGTGCGATAGGAGGGCTGGGACATATTAGGTTACGTCGTAGCCGACTCTGATTAGGCCTTTCTTATTGCTTATCTTACGAATCATCAGGTGTCCGATGTCTTTGAGATTCGCGACATGCGTGCCGCCGCAGGGGACGCCGAATGTACCATACAAAACCACCCGGGCCGGTTTGCCCTCGGGAAGATAATCGGGGACGTTGGCGCAGACCTTGTGCATCTCGCTCTTCGGCATGAATTGGATTGAGGTTTGGATACCCGCTGCAATAAATTTGTTCGCAGCCGACTCGATTTGTTTTTGAAGATTTTCTTTTTCAGCCTCCTCAAAGCTTCCGTCGTACTCGATGTACGGTCCATCAGGGAAGTGATAGCCCTTGCCGGGAATCCACGGCAGGCCAAGCTCATTGACGGCCATATCGAGCACGTGTCCGGCGGAGTGGAGTCGCGCATGAAGTGCTCGACGCTCCGGATCAACCTTCAAGGCAACTTCTTGGCCTGTCGAAAAAGAGCCCTTCTCAAAATGTCCAATGTGTCTGACGACGCCATCGACAAAGCGAACTTCTTCGACGATGAACTTTCCCGATTCGTTTTCAATAACGCCTTGATCGTACGGTTGTCCGCCACCTTGCGGATAGAAAATTGTCTCATCCAAAAGCACGACTGTTTTGCCGTCTTCTTCGGAAATGCCCATCACGCAAGTTTCGTGAGTGAGCTTCTGCATATCTTCAGGATAGATTAGTTTGGTGGAGTCCATGTGGGTATTGTAGAGATTTGTGGGCAGTTTTACAACATGCCCGGGTTGGTCGCCTACGTTTTTACGATGTAGGCGAAGAACTCTTCTGCTGGGATCTGGCCTGCTTGGCCAGTCTCGTCGCCTTGAGGCCGGGTCTCTTGGCCTTTTGCCTCTTGTCCTTCGCGCGGTTCTCTTTCTTTTCCTCGAGAGAGAGTTGTCGTGCCGGACTCCAGACAAAGCTGCCGTTTTTGAATCCCGAGCCCATAGGGGCGCCTCCTTTCGGAAATGAACCCTCCGGGATTGGAAGGCTCGTGTGAAGATCTATAAACTATCGATCTTCGCCAGAAACTTCCAAAACAAAAACCCCGCCGGAGGCGGGGTTTGATTTCAGGTTAAAAAATCGAAATTACCGCCTCTTCAGGAAGAAATCGGTAAAGAAGAAATTCACAGATTGTCGGAGATTTTTAATCACGTAAGTATGGTAGCAGAGATGATGATTTTCGTCAATTAGACTTCAATGACTACGGGAAGGATCATCGGCCGGCGCTGAGTTTTTTGGAAGAGAAAGAGGCCGATATCTTCGCGGATGACGTCTTTGAGGTCGGACCAGTTGATCGGGCGAGTGCCGGCTTTGGCGACCGTGGCATGCACGCGCTTGCGGACCAGCGTCAGCAGCTCTTTGTTCTCTTTGAGATACACAAAGCCGCGGGAAATGATATCGGGGCTGCCGCGGACTTTGCCGGTTTTGGAATCAATCAACGTGACGATGACAAACATGCCATCCTCAGCAAGCACCTGGCGGTCACGGATCACCACACTGCCGACATCGCCAACGCCCAGGCCGTCTACCATGATATTGTCGACGGAAGCGCTCTTCTTGTCATACCACCATGCGTCTTGCGTGACATGAATGATATTGCCGTTGTCAGGAATGATGCAGTCTTCTTTGGGAATACCGACTTCTTGGGCAAGCTTGGCGTGCGTCACCATCATGGAGTAATAGCCGTGATTGGGAAGGAAAAAGCGCGGCCGCATGTAGAGTATCATGCGCTTGAGGTCTTCTTGGAGCGCGTGCCCACCGGTGTGGATGTCCATCATCTGGTAGTGGTATACCGTGGCTCCCATGCGGTAGAGCAAATCACGCATGCGCTGGACGGTGCGCTCGTTGCCCTGGACGACCGATGAGGAGAAAATGATGGTATCGGAGTCCTTGAGCTTTACGGAGCGATGCTCGCCGGACGCGATACGCATCATAACCGCGCGCTCTTCGCCCTGCGCGCCGGTGCCAATGACGGTGATCTGATTTTCGGGGAAGTCATCCACTTGCTCAATGGCGATCTGTGTGCCGTTTTTGATGCGAAGCTGATTGAGTTCTTTAAGAATCTCGACGTTGCTCTTCATGCTGTAGCCGTCGATGGCGACCTTGCGCCCGTATTGCTCAGACAACTGAATCAATTGTTGAATACGGTTAATCAGTGAAGAAAAAGTGGCGGTGATGATACGGCCTTTGGACTGCTGGAAGATCTTCTCCAAGTTTTCATAAATCGCACTTTCCGAGACCGATGATCCGGGGCGCTCGGCGCCGGTCGAGTCGGACAAGAGCAGCGTCACGCCCTGATCGCCGAGCTTCTTGAGATACTCGATGTCAGTCGGCTTTTCATTGAGCGGCTGGGGATCAAACTTGAAATCGGCGGTGTGGAACACGGTGGCAACTGGCGTCGTAATGTGAAGCGCGAGATCCTCGGGAATGTTGTGGTTGACGTGGACGAACTCGACGCGGAACTGGGCGCCGAGCTGGATCACATCACGATCCTGCACGATGGTGATGTCCATCGCGGGCAGATGAGGAAACTCCTGGTGGCGCTTCATGATGATGCCCCAGGTCAGGCGCGAGCAGTAGATCGGGGGATTGCCGATTTTGGTAAGAATATACGGAAGCGCGCCGATATGATCGTAGTGGCCGTGCGTGATGACGAGGCCGCGGATGCGGTCTTTTTTATCATCCAGATAGGTGACGTTGGGAATATTGTAGTCAATCCCGGGCTGATCATCCTCAGGAAAGCCAAAGCCGGCATCAATCAGCATGATATCTTCTTTGTACTCAAGGACCTGCATGTTGCGCCCGATTTCTCCCAAGCCTCCCAAGTGGGTGACTTTGAGTGAGTCCTGCTGCATGAAGTCTTCATGCACATCACGTTCCGGTCGCTTCAAAACTTGCAAGGTACGCCGTTTTGGTCCGGCGTTGCGATGGTCGCGATAGCGAGGCGCCTTGTGAGGCTTCGTTACCGAGAGAGTTGGTTTTTGCTGCTCTGTCATAGGATTCTAGGTTATTCAGTACTTAACTTGTGCGGATGGGGAGATTTGAACTCCCACAGCCTTGCGGCCACTGGCTCCTGAAGCCAGCGTGTCTGCCAGTTCCACCACATCCGCAGGTTATTTTAATTTCTAATCTCGAAGCCTTTTGAGAAGTTCTTTTCCCTCTCCTGACTTCAAGTACTTTTCTCGTTCTCGAGCTTCAACTCTTGTCCGATATTTTTCAATCAAAACAGTTTTAAATGGTCGATAGGGAGCCGTAGTTTTTTCTTTTCCCTGTTGGTGCTGACCAATTCGTCGTTCGGTATTATTTGTTAAACCGACATAGATATAATTTCTTGAAAGACTCGCAATTGCATATACATAGGACATCTATTGAATAACCCTGAAGCTAGCGCGCCTGCCTGCCGGCAGGCAGGTCTGCCAGTTCCATCACAACCACAGACTGAGCGTAGGAGATCAAAAATGTTACTTCCATCTTATTTCTTTTTCCGTTCGGTGTCAATATACCATTCGTGTACCGTGTCAAATCGATTCGAAGGAACGGCAATGATACTCCCGCCGGTGTAGTGTATTCTCTTAGGCTGGGCATAGAGGTAATTCGGACTATACAAAAACACGACGGGCGCATCATTGAGAATGATATTTTGTAGTTTAGCGTATTGTTCTTTGCGCTTGGCAGGATCCATGATCTGCCGTGCGTTTTCAAGAATTTTATCAGCGTCTTTATTGTCATAGAGCGCCAGGTTTAGTCCGGGATCTTTTTTTTGGGAAGAATGCCAAAAGCTAAAAGGATCAGGCTCTAAACCGAGGACTTCACCAAAGAGTAGTGCCGTGTAATCTCGCTCTTTGATAGCTTGCTGGACTTCGATGACTGGCAGCGTGGTGACCGTCACCTGGGCGCCAACAGCTTCCCATTGTGATTTCAAAAGATCGGCTACCGCGGCAAGCTCCGGCCAGCTGGAAGTTGTAATCTCTATTTCTAGTTTTAGAGCTTCTTCTTTCCCGTCAGTCTTTATCGTCTTACCTCGTACCGTTTGGCCGTCAGCGAATTTCCATCCGGCTTCCTCAAGAAGCGACTTTGCTTTCTCAACATCAAACCCGTATTTCGTATCAGCATCAGGAATATCAATGATGCCGGAAAGCAGTGGAGAGTCTACGGTCGTACCCTTACCGTTGAGGATTTTTTCGATGATTTCTTGTTTATTGGTCGCGTAGTTCAACGCAAGACGGACTTTTTTGTCGGAGAGTTGTCTGCTCTGATTTTGATTAAAGAACACTCCAAAGTAACGAGGGAGATGGAGATCGCGAATGGAGAGCTGATTCTTGAGATGGAGCGAGTCCAATTGTTGGGCGGAAACAAAGCTTAAGCCATCTACATTGCTTTTATTGTACTCCGCAAGGGCGGATTGCTCCGAATCATAGAATTGGAACGTAATGCGATCGATATATGGCTTACCATCAGCGTAGGCATCAAACGCGATAAGATCGATTGCTCTGATTGTGCCGGTCGAATCCCGTTTAATTTTTGAAAATTTATAAGGGCCCGCACCGAGGGGACGAAGATTGTTTTCAGCGAGACTGAAGTTGCTTGGCTTGACCGTTTCCCACACATGCTTTGGTAGGATTCCCATGGTAGCATTGCCCAGGAATGGCGCATATCGATTCTTGAGACGAAAACTGATTGTACGCTCGTCTTTTTTGGCGATATCCACACCTTGCCAATTTACCCGCTGGGTGCTTCCGTAGTCGGCATTTTGCGCCGTCAGAATCGTAAAAACTACATCATCTGCGGTCAGTGCCTGTCCATCATGCCAGCGAAGATCGGATTTCAGTTTAAACGTATATTCCAGGCCGTCATCCGAAACGGTGTATGATTCCGCGAGATCCGGAGTCAGGGCGCCATCCCGATCGTATCGTAAAAGTCCGGCGAAGATAAGATTTGTCAGGTCACTGTCCGCATCATTCGCTTGCAGGAGAAGCGGATTAATATGTTGTGGAGCACCGACAATCGCTTCAGTCCATGATCCGCCGTGCGCGGGTACCTCCACGGTAGCATGATGATGAGCACTGATAGGAATTGCCAGGAGGGAAAAAAATGCTACCGTGGCCAAGCCAACAATAATAAAGCGTTCATTTCGGGATAACACTCGAGGGAGATAGTAGAATTGTTCTTTGGAAGGAAGCCAATTTCGTAGCTTATGAAAGAACTTATTCCCCGTGCGGTGATCCCGTTCCCGTTTGGGACCCATAAAAAAATTATCAAGCTGATTTGAATCGTTCATCAAATGAGTAGACGTGCTACTGAAACACCGATCCAAAGTACCGCGAGTACGATGGTAGCGGAAAAGATGATTTTTTCCACTCCACGCCTCGTTGAATACGTGCTTCCTTCGCCGCCTCCAAACGTGCCGGACAGGCCGCTCCCGCGCTGTTGCAACAAAATAGCGATGATCAAGAGGGCACCCAGGACGGTTTGTGCGATGGTGATAGGACTCATGGTATTAGAAGTGAAACCCGCGAATAACAAAAACGGCTGCCATAACGATCAACGTAGCCCAAAGATAATTGAGGATGCCGTTGATGTCCAAAAAGTTGAAATACTGGGCAATAACAAGCCCAAGTGTTGTTCCCACAAAGACCCGAAGTACCTTAATCATAGTGCTTTCAGGGTACCAGAAATCGTCCGTTGGTGCAACTTACGATAGTAGGTGATCGCGAAGCGATGAGCCTCGGCGTCGATGTGGAGCAGGAGCATGGCAACCGCCGATGGCAAATGACTTATAGACAATGGCTTTGAAAGCGTGGTCGAGAAAATCTCTTGTTTGCCTTTGGCGATGCTTAAGATGGGAAGTGTATCGCGTAGCGTGTAGCGTATAGCGTCAGAAGCTGCGTTCAGCTGTCCCTTGCCACCGTCAATTAGCATCACGTCGGGAAATTGCCATTCGGGATGCCGCAATCGGCGCTCCAGCATTTCACGAAGCATCAAAATGTCGTTTGGTGAGTTTGGTGCTTGTATTTTGAATTTTCGGTATTCCGACTTGTTGGGCATCCCATTTTCGAATACTACCATCGAGCCGGTGGCGAATTTTCCCTGGATGTTTGAGATATCGTAGCCCTCTATTCTTATTATTTTTTTTAATCCTAATATTTTTTCTAATTTTTCTATTGCAGATTCTCGTCCGGCTATTTCTTTGATGATTTTTATATTCTCAATCATACGTTGATTTAAAATCGAACGTCGTTTGCCCGACAGCACATCTTGAAGCGCCCTGATGCTTGCTCGATACATCTTTTTTTCTGCGGTTGTTGTCGGTTCCTTGAGGCAGCAAAATCCAAAACACAGTTTCAAATGACCGTTGAGGCACATTCTGGTGTGAGGTTTCTTACAACTACAAAAAGGGAAAATCTTGCGAAGCGCTTTGAGCGCCGCCCGCAATTCGGTCGAGCTCGTAAACGGCCCAATCCCATTTCGATGCGCAACAAAAACTTTTGGGAATTCTTCATCCGTGAATACGACGTATGAATAGTTTTTATCATCTCGCAGGCTGATATTATACGGCGGCTTATATTTTTTGATGAATCGCGACTCGAGAATGAGCGCCTCGATCTCCGAATCGCAAACTTGCCAATCAACCGATGTTGCTTTGGTAAGCATCGGATGGCCGCGCAAACGATTCCGGAGATTGACGGCCTTGCCGATATAGAGTCGCTTGCCCTTGGCGTCGAGAAAAAAATAAACTCCCGGGGATATGGGAATTGTGTTAGGAAATTTTATAGGCATATAGAAAGAGGACGGAGAGGGCGGCGAAAGCTGTCTCGCATGGCGAGGCACGCCGCCCTCTCGTAAGTACTGTAGAGTTGCTCATAGGACCAGATGAGCGAACTCCTTCGGATCGAGTCCAATGGCTCTGATCGCTTCTTCAGTCTTCTCGTAGATGTCGAACACGCGCTCGGTGTTGACGAGGCCGAGGATGCGGCGGAGACTTGGTAGGGGTCCCACGAGCTTCAGCTCACCATCCATGAGCTGGACCTCCTGGACCAGACTCATGAGCGTGCCGATGCTGGTCGAGTCCATGTAGGGCACGTTCTTCACGTTGATCACGAAGAACTTGTGCACCGCGAGCGAGTCCATGACCATGTCGCGCACCTCGGTGCAGTTGTCGGCGTTCATCTCGCCATCGAGATCGATGAAGGTGACGGGTCCGCTTGAGTACAGATCGATGTCCATGATTTCTCCTTTCAGAGATTCAGGAGTCTTGCGATGGTTTCCCGCATGTCACGGACCGTGTGGAGTTTGTCCATGACGGTGACGTTGAGTGACGCCGGAGGATGCAGTCCTCCTTTCCTGCAGAGGGTGATCACCGGGACCTCCAGACCCATGCCCTGCCAGATCCAGGCGATGAAACCAACTGCATCATGTCCCAGTTCCATGTCGACGATGACGAGGCACGGTGCCTCAGAGTCCGAGACCCACGCCTGTCCCTCGGAGATCTTGGTAGTTCTCACGAGGTCGAGATTTTCGAACTCGGCGACCACAGCATGGTAGTTTGCGGTAGCTTCCAGTGTGTCGCCAGTGACGAGAAGGATCTTTTTCTTCACGTTTTTTCCTCCTTTGGAATGGGTGAAAATGGACGATTTGCTTATACCACGCCTTTTCGGTAAAGTACAGAGCAATGCTCAAAGACGCAATTCTTTCGACGCTGGCCTACTATGATGTGCTCGATATGCCGCTTTCGGCCGAGGAAATTTCTCGATATCTTATCAAAGGCGATTCGCACGATACACTTCCGGAGTTAGTGGCCAAGGGTGTCGTGGGCGAGCGCGAGGGCCGCTACTACCTCTTTGATCGAGAGTACCTCGTGCCGCTCAAGCGTGAGCGGGAGCGCCTCGCGCGGCTCAAATGGGAGCGGACGTATCGCATCATGCGTTGGCTGCGCGCCGTTCCGTTTATCAAAATGGCTTTCGCTTCCGGGTCGCTCTCGATGAACAATACCGATGAGCAAAGCGATCTTGATATTATCATCGTCGCGCGATATGGGCGCATCTGGCTCGCTCGCCTGCTTACTCTTTTTGTCTTGACCGTACTTGGCGCGCGCCGCCGCCACAGCGATACCGTAGCGCCGGACAAAATTTGCCCCAACCACTTTATTACGGACGAGTCGTTGGCGATCCCGTTTCGCAGCCTGTATACCGCACAGCTCTACGCCAACCTTGTTCCCTTGATTGTCCGCGATCGCAGCTTACTCGAAGCGTTTCAATCAGCAAACACATGGGTTGCTGAACATCTTGATCACTGGAAGATTGACGGCACAAGAATTTTTGAGCCTGGTTTGAGTGCGCATGTGCAATATGCCGGAGAAAAGTTATTGTCGGGAAAACCTGGTGACTGGCTTGAGCGGCATGCCGCCACCTGGCAACGGCGCCGTATCGCGACCCGACCGCTGGCAATCCGTCCCGGCGGGCACTTGACGTATACCGACAACGCGCTAGCCTTTCATGCAGGATCGTCGGAGGCGGAGATTCTCAAGCACTATGAAGATCATCAAAGTAAACTTACTGCAGGACTTTAGCGATGCCATCCGCGAAGCGGTTGCGGTGCTTAAGAGCGGCGGTACCGTGGTCTATCCGACTGACACCGTCTACGGTATCGGCTGCAATGCGACGGACTACAAGGCAGTTGAGACGATTTATAGAATAAAAGACAGGTCGCTTGAAAAGCCGCTATCGGTGATTGCCCGTAATATGGCATGGGTCAAAGAACTCGCCGCGGTTCCGACGAAACTTGAGCCGTTACTGGAAAAGCTTTGGCCCGGGGCGATCACCATCATTCTTCCTAAAAAAAGCATCATTCCCAATATCGTCACCTCCGACAAGCCCAACGTCGGTCTCCGTATTCCCGACTATGAACTCACCGAAAAACTCATGGCAAAGTTCGGCTACCCTTTGATCTCGACTTCTGCTAATATGTCATCATCCTCCGCTGAAGCTTCGGATGACAAGGAAGCTGGGAATTCGCGGTGGGTCATAGAGACCTTCAAGCCTCGCATGTGGCAGCCCGATCTCATGCTGGATGCGGGCGAGTTGCCGCCATCGGCCCCGTCGACGATCATTGATTTTTCTTCCGTGAAGCCACGCATATTGCGCATCGGACCGGTGAAGCCTAAACAACTAGAAACGATACTGGGAATAAAATTCCAATAGCTATGAATTATAGAAAATTATTAGAACAAGAGGACCCGGAAGTATTCGATGCTTTACGTGGTGAGGAAAAGAGACAACAGAAGGGAGTGGAACTCATTCCTTCAGAAAACTACGTATCTCCGGCAGTGCTTGCCACACTTGGTTCTGTGTTTACCAACAAATATTCGGAAGGATATCCCGGCCGTCGCTACTACGGAGGAAATGAATTTACCGATATTATCGAATCATTGGCGATTGATCGTGCCAAGAAAATTTTTCGCTGCGATCACGCGAATGTTCAGCCGCTTTCAGGATCTCCCATGAACCAGGCCGTCTATCTGGCAATTATGAAACCCGGTGACACGATTATGGGCATGGACTTGTCGCATGGCGGGCATTTAACTCATGGCCATCCGGTGAGTCACATGGGCAAGCTATTTAACTTTATCCGCTATAAAACACATCCGGAAGATAAAGGGAGGATTGATTTTGTGGAATTGATGCGCTTAGCGAAAAAACATAGACCAAAAATTATCTTGTGCGGATATACCAGCTACCCGAGAGACTATAATTATACAGACTTCAAGAAAGTAGCTGACGAAGTTGGGGCGTATACCATGGCAGACATTGCACATATCGGCGGGCTCGTGGCGGCCAATGTCATGCGCAACCCCTTTGATTACGGCTTTGATGTTGTTACCACGACCACGCACAAGACGCTGCGAGGTCCCCGGGGTGGCATGGTGCTGTCCCGTGGAAAGGTCGGCAATCCGCTCAAAGCGCCCGAGCCCGGCACTGAACGAGAGTATCTTCCTACGGTGCTTGATCGCTCGGTGTTTCCGGGGCTTCAAGGTGGTCCGCATATGAATCAAATCGCCGCCGTCGCCGTCGCGCTCAAAGAAGCGATGACCGCGCAGTTTAAGAAATATGCTCAGCAAATTCTTGATAACGCCAAAACGCTCGCGCAGGGACTTATGGACGGCGGGGCGAAGCTGATCACGGACGGCACTGATAATCATATGATGGTCGTCGATTGCATGCAGTCGTGGGGGGTGCCCGGCAAGGAGATCGAAAAATTGCTTGATTCCGTGAGTATTACCACCAACAAGAGCCCGATTCCTGATGATACCAATCCTCCCTATAGCCCAAGCGGATTGCGTCTGGGTACGCCGGCGGCTACGACGCGTGGCATGAAGAAAAAAGAAATGCAGCAGCTCGCGAAGTGGATCATCCGAGCAGTCGAGCAGCGCGATAGCAAACCCGAACTCGAGAAAATCCGAAAAGAAGTCGAAGCTATGTGCCACGGATTCGCGGTACCGGGACTATGAGCCAAGAGACTCGCACTTGCCAGAACTGCAAGCAGTCATTCACGATCGAGCCGGATGATTTCGCGTTCTATGAAAAGATCCAGGTTCCGCCGCCGACATTTTGCTGGCAGTGTCGCTTTCGGCGCCGGTGTGCCTATCGCAATGAGCGATCGCTGAAAAAAAACAAAAGCGCAAAGTCGGGCAAAGATATTTTTACGCTCTATCCGCCCCAGGCGGGATTGACGCTCTATACGCAAGAGGAGTGGTACGCTGACGACTGGGACCAAATGGCGACTGGTCGAGACTATGATTTTTCGCGCCCCTTCTTTTATCAGCTTTTTGAATTATTCAAAGTCGCGCCGATTTTTTGTCGCAATGTCGTGCAGTGCGTTAATTCAGATTATTGCGCCAATGCCTCATATCTAAAGAATTGCTATCTCATGTTTCAGATCAGTAATACCGAGGACAGTGCATACGGAAATGCGGTGGACTACTCGAAGAATTGCTATGACAATTCAAACTGTTCAAAATGTGAGCGTTGCCACATGTGCTTTATGATGACCAATTGCTATCAGTGCGCGTATTCATCGCAATGCACCGATTCGCATGGATTATGGTTTTCAAAGAATTGCCGAAGTTCCAGCAACTGTGTCGGCTGTGCCAATCTTACCGGTAAATCGTATTGCATTTTTAATGAGCAATATTCAAAGGAAGAATACGAGAAAAAATTCTCTGAGATGAAACTCAACACCTATAAAGGAATGCGAGAGGCGCAGATCAGGGCACGGGAATTCTGGCTCCAGTTCCCAAACAAATTCATGCAGGGATTTAAAAATGAAAACGTGACGGGCGAATATATCTTCAATTGCAAGAATGTGCACTCCAGCTATTTAGTCAAGGAGAGCAAGGATATGAAATACGTGCAGTATCAGGCCGTACCAAAGAATGAGGACTGCTACGACATCACCATGTGGGGCGAGAACAATCAACTTTGTTATGAGGTGCTTGGCTCGGGAATGGCAAACGGACTCAAGTTTAGCGTCGAGTGCTATGAAAATACACGTGATGTTGAGTATTCCATGTCATGCGTGTCCTGCCAAGATTGTTTCGGATGCGTGGGACTTCGCAAGAAACAGTATTGCATTTTGAATAAGCAATATACGCGCGATGAATACTTCGCGCACATATCAATAATCAAAGATCACATGTCAAAAGTACCCTACATCGACAAAGGGGGAAGAGTGTATAAATACGGTGAGTTTTTCCCGATCGAGCTTTCTCCCTATGGTGCGAACACTGATGTTTTACTAGATCATTTTTCACTGACTAAAGAAGAGGCACTTTCGAAGGGATATATGTGGACGGAACTGGATCAAAAAGAATATGAAACCAGTATGGAGGCAAGTGTTTTGCCAGATGCCATTGAAGATGTGAAGGACGATATTCTTAAAGAACTTATTGCCTGTATCGAATGCAAACGCGCGTATCGCATCATCGCTAATGAACTTGGATTTCTCCGGACGGAAAAAATACCGTTGCCACGCACTTGTTTAAATTGTCGCCATAACTATCGTATTGCGCAACGGAACCGAACGCCGCTTTATCATCGAACGTGCATGTGCTCTCAAACCCATCCTCAACACGATGGCCAATGTTCGAATGAATTTGAGACCAGCTATAGCCCGGAACGCAAAGAGATCGTATATTGTGAGAGTTGCTATCAGGCTGAAGTTGTGTAGGCTCATTTTCTGTGATATTGTCAAAGCATACATGGTCAGAATAAATTCAAAATTCACGGCGGTATTTAAGAAATCCGGTAAACGATACATCGGCTGGGTTGAGGAAATTCCGGGGGCCAATACACAAGGAAAAACCCTGAAAGAAGCAAAAGAAAACCTCAAAGAGGCGCTGGATATGATTTTGGAAGCAAACCGGGCGCATACTCGTCAGACGCATCATGCCCAACATCTGATTCGAACTACGATCAGCGCGTCTCTGTAATTTTCATGAAGCGTACCGATCTCATCCGGCATCTGCTCAAAACCGGATGCGAGTTTGAGCATGAGGGCGGACGACATACGTTGTATAAGAATCCGAAGACGGGACTTTTCTCAACCGTTCCGTGCCATACCAGCATTGATAACTATCTGGCCGAAAAAATTTGTAAAGATTTAGGGATAATAAAGCCAAAGAAAAAATGATCATCAACGGTAAAGAAATCGCAGATGCCATACTCGAGCGGGTGAAGGGTGAGGTGGCAAGAATGGAGAAGAAACCAAAGGTGGCGGCGATTTTGGTTGGGGCGCAAAAAGAAATGAAGCGCTTTCTTGAGATCAAAGAGAAAATGGCCGTGGAGGCTGGGATGGAATATAAGTGGTACGAGTTTCCGGCGGACATCACGACGGCGAAGCTACGGCAAGAAGTAAACAAGATTGCCAAGCAAAAAAGTATCGATGGTATCATTCTTGAGTTGCCCTTGCCCGAGCATATCAACCAGCAAGTCGTCCTCAATGCCATTCCGCAGGAAAAAGATCCCGATGTGTTGAGTCAAAAAGCCCAGGGAGCGTTTTTTGTCGGACGCTCATCCGTCATGCCGCCTTGTCCCGCCGCGGTCAAAGCAATCCTTAACTGGTACAAGATTGACGTGGTGGGGAAGCGCGCGGTAGTCTTTGGCTACGGTTTGCTCGTGGGACGCCCCGCCGCTCATATGCTGGCAAGCATGAAGGCAAGCGTCATCGTGATCGCACGCCACGATCCTGATCAGGCCGAGCTGTCGCGCCAGGCTGACATTATCGTGACTGGTACGGGCAAAGTAAAGATGATCACGGCTGATATGGTGAAACCTAGCGCGGTTGTGATGGACTTTGGGTATGGGCGAGCTGATGGTAAGATTAGTGGAGATGTGGACTTTGAGGCGGTCAACAAGAAAGCCGCGCTCGTAACTCCCGTCCCCGGCGGTGTTGGACCGCTCGTATGCGCAGTGGCATTGGAAAATATCGTAACCTTACTTCATGGACTTAACAATATTTCAAGCGATCAATAATTTTGCGGGCAGATGGGAATGGCTCGACCAGCTCGGGATTTTTTTGGCATCGGGCATGGCCTATGTGCTGGTCGCCGTTCTCGTAGCGCTCTGGTTTTTACGCAAAGAGCAGCGCCGCATGGTGCTCGTGAGCATCGTGTCGGCAGTCATTGCCCGAGGGGTCTTTGTCGCCATCATTCGTGCGCTCTATCATCGGGCGCGGCCTATCTCGGTAGATGCGGTGCACCAACTCGTGACCAATGATGCGTGGGCGTTTCCATCGGGGCACGCGAGCTTTTTCTTTGCGCTGGCAACTGGAGTATTTCTCTACAACAAAAAACTTGGCAGTGTATTTTATATCTTCGCAGCCCTCATGGGCCTTGCCCGGATTTTTGTCGGCGTCCACTGGCCCACGGATATCCTCGTCGGTGCCGCGCTCGGGATGCTGACGGCACTTGGGGTTGACCTCGTACTGAGGAATCGATTCCAGGCTCTAAATGGAAAGTAAATGGTGCAGTTTACAACCTTACTCGAACCTGCTATATCAAAAATCTCTGAAAGGTGTATACTATACATATTCTTTCGGGGTTGGGTGCAAGTCCCAATCGGTGGTATAGCCCACGAGTCCTCAAAGGACACGATTTGGTGAAATTCCAAAGCCGACCGTACAGTCGGGATAAAAGGAGGAACAATTGCCGTCATGTGATGATGGAAATTTTTCAACCCCGAAGTATCGGGGATTTTTTTATTCTATGTTTACAGGAATTATTACGAACGTAGGTAGCGTCGTTCATAGAACAAAAACCAGTTTAATTATTAAAACTGATAAGGACTTTTTGACGAGATTAGAAAAGGGCACGAGTGTTGCCATAGATGGAATTTGTTTGACCGTAGTAACGTACAACAAGAATTCCTTTGAGGTAGATGTTATGTTAGAAACAGCACACAGAACAAATATACAATATGTACCGTCAGGAAATCTGGTTAATCTAGAACTGCCGACAACGGCGAATTCATTTTTGTCAGGTCACATCGTTCAAGGACATATTGACGGGACTGCTACACTACAACGCATAATTCATCAAAGAAACAGCTTCATGCTCAAGTTCTCAATCCCCAACGCTCTTTCTAAATACATCGTCGAGAAAGGATCAATTGCCGTAAATGGTATTTCTCTCACGGTTATAGAAGCAGCTAAAAGTTATTTTACGGTTGGAATTGTCCCTCACACGTGGGCAAAAACAGCGCTTCATACAATTAAAGTTGGCGATGTTGCTAATGTTGAAGTTGATATTTTGGCAAAGTATGTCGAGAAGCTTCTAAAGAAAAAATAAAATGAAGAGTATCAAACAAATCAAAATCGCCATTATTAGCAGTTCTTTCCGAAAGGAAATTGCCGACAATCTTGAAAAACATTGTATTAAAACACTTAAAGATAAGGGCTTGTCAGATAAGCAAATAGACATTTTCAGAGTCCCCGGATCACTGGAAATACCACTGGTTGCAAAAAAAATAGCCAAGAAAGGCACCTACGACGCGATTATTACGTTTGGCGCAATTGTCAAAGGTACAACCTACCACTTTGAACAGATTGCTAACGAGTGTGCACGAGGCTGTATGGAAGTTTCTTTGGCGTACGAAATTCCGGTTATCTTTGAAGTGCTCGCCGTATATAACTTGCAAGACGCACTGGAGCGAGCTACCCGAAAAGAAGAAAACAAAGGAGTTGAAGCGGCGCTCACTGCGCTGGAAATGATCAAAGTTCTGGAAAATATATGAACAAATATTTCTCAACAATTCCTGAAGTGTTAGACGAGATAAAAAAAGGAAGGTTAATTATCGTCGTAGACGACCCCAAGCGTGAGAATGAGGGAGATTTTTATATTCCTGCTGACAAAATCAACTCCCAACATATTGTTACGATGGTTCAAAAAGGCGGAGGTTTGGTTTGTGCCGCAATTACTCAAGCGCAAGCCCACCGCGTATCCCTTCCTTTGATGATTGATCCCCTAAGCAATACTGAAAAGACAAAAGTGAATTTTACTATTTCCGTGAATGCAAAAAAAGGCATTACTACCGGTGTGTCCGCTTTTGATCGAGCCAAAACTATCCGGGTTTTGTCCGACCCAAAATCCAGAGCCTCTGATCTGACGAAACCGGGACATGTTTTTGGTTTAGTGGCAAAGCCAGGGGGTGTATTGGAAAGAGATGGGCATACGGAAGCAGCAGTTGACTTAGCTCGGCTCGCCCATCTGACTCCAGCGGGAGTTCTGTGCGAGATCCTGCGAGAGGACGGCAGAATGGCTCGACGTAACGACCTCATAAGGATTTCACAGACGCTCAATATCAAATTGGTGTCCATACGCGATTTAAAAAAATTCTTGAAAAGCCATCCGCTCCCGCCGTGTCCTCATCAATCCGAATTGATCAAAGTTGCCACAGCTACCCTGCCGACCAGGTACGGTCCCTTTCAAATTTCAGTCTATACATCTACTTTTGACAACCGCGAACACGCGGTCTTGTTCATGGGTGACATGCAACAACCGGTATTAACAAGAATTCATTCTCAATGCCTCACCGGTGATACACTCCTTTCTCAAAGATGTGATTGCCGGCAACAATTACATCAAAGCATGCGATTAATAGGTAAAGCTACAAGTGGTGTTATTTTGTACCTTAACCAAGAAGGGAGGGGTATTGGTCTCGCCAATAAAATCAAAGCATACGCACTGCAAGATGTAGGACACGATACGGTAGAAGCAAATCATGCGCTTGGTTTACCTGCTGATGCCAGAAATTACCAAGTGGCAGCTGATATATTAAAAGATCTGGGAATAGAAAAGGTTAGACTTTTGACGAATAATCCGGATAAAGAAAAACAACTTGCTACTTTTGGAATCCATATTACCAAGCGTATCCCCATAGAAAGTCAGCCCAATGGAGTAAACAGCAAGTACCTTATTACTAAAAAACATAAATTAGGACACCGATTAACCGTAGTGTAAGCTCTAGATATTTTGTAGATGAAACATTGAGACTGGCCAAAAAGCCGTCCAGTTCTGTCTCGCTTTCCGCCGCCGAATTTCGTGCCAACGAAGTTGGCGCGCCGCACAACAATCTTATCTACTAAACCACTGTTTCCAATTTTTGGGCCACCCAATGAGAAGAAGTAGCGCTAATG
>ERZ1292623.176-Hain-H51-01um-R1-176-length-71757-cov-9_pt1 | contig 71757 bp, 118 predicted proteins | sample MGYA00564398_ERZ1292623 | MGnify/ENA primary metagenome ERZ1292623 (study PRJEB36523, sample SAMEA6512633) | groundwater metagenome | collected 2019-01-07 | study: AquaDiva: Metagenomics assemblies of 32 groundwater samples
ATTTTCTGAAAGCACTTTCGAGATGCGGATTGTAACTTTTATGCCATCGAGCTTTAAAGTTTATCGTTTGACCAACATACACTTTGTTATTTACATTGTTTGTTATTAAATAAATTCCGGAATTCATTTTAACAATCTATTCTCCCGAAGTTTAAATTAACATTTGGATCAGCTTTTATTGCTTCCCTTTTTATATCTTTACCTTTAGCAGATTCAAAGATTGAAGAAATTCCCAAAGAAAGATATATAAAACCCAACGGAGTTATAGGTGGTCCGATACCAGGTCCGATCGGCGGAACAGGGAATACGTTCATTGGTAATTGCCCTAGTGAAGCTGCAAGAATAGAAACTTCTTTTCCTCTACTCTTTGCAAAATCTACAATCTTAACTGCTCTATTAATATTCGTATCTGTTAATTCAACTAAGCCTTTCAATATTAAAAATGGTGTTCTAGCAGCCATGGCTGTTGAGGACATTCCAGCTGGAATATCTGAATTATTACCAATATTATTATGTGCTGTTGTAGAAATACCAGCATTACCGCCTAATTGTTTCATCAAAGAGTCTTGATGTCTATAATCACCACTATTCAATAGTGTTTGAAATACTGTTTTTATTGACGCTTTGGTATTATTAAATAAATCATTTAATGGCTTAATATTAGACAAATAAACAGAATTATATATAGTAATCAAAGATAACATCGTTCCTAATGGGAAACAGAAATCAAACAAAAATTTAAATTCCTGGGATGAAATTAACATATCTCTTAGTTCTTGAGATTTACTATTCCATTTTTCTATAATATTATCACTAGTCGTAAAACTTTCTAAATTCGGTTCAGATATTTCAACACAAACAATAGGAAATATATTTATTTCTCTATTTGTTTTGGATAAACTTAAATCTTTAAAATATCCTTGAACGGTTGTATTAATGCCTTCAAATATTTCAAATGATTTATCAAATCTAGATGCTTTAAGTAATTTAATTCTTGCTTCATCTGTAAACAAACCACTTGTTAATGATTCATCTGGAGGGGATGATGGTTGTGTACCGGGCGTCGAAACGTCATTTAGAATGGTTGCTGCTGTTGAAGTAGATAATGCTTGATTAGCCGGTCCTTCAGTTTTAAATGACGATTTAAATTTTGGAACATATGATAATCTTAATCCATAAGATAATCCAGAAAATTCATTCGCAAAATTAATTTTATTTCCTGTTCTTGTTTCAACATTTTTTAACAAATTTACAAAATTATTAAAATCATTAACATTAGCAACACCAAACAATCCATCACCTTCTCTCATTAATTGGACTTCAGAATTGTTATTATCTTGTCTATCATCTAAACGTACATATCTTTCTAATATTAAGCTTCCATTATCCAAATTAAAAATAACTGTTGATTTTTTATCACCAATGGGATTAGTAATTTGACTTAAATTATTAAGATTAGCGGCTGTAATATCTGTAAATCTTAAATTACCATTTGGAACTTCAAAAAATGGTAAAAATTCTTCCACTATAACATTCTCTATATTAAGATTTCCAACAGATCCTATTAATTTTGAAATAACTTTAATAACATCAACCAATTGTTCTTTTGTTAATTCATTAAGCGCAAAATTAAAATCTTCTGTAACAATACCTCTCGCATTAACCAAGTCCAGTGTTTGTTCTTTAAATTGTGTTTTAAAATCAGGATCATTCGATAATTCAGAAAAACTATTAATACTATTAATAATTTCATTAGAATAATAAGAAACAGAATTTATATTTAATTCTTTAATATTAGAAAGTTTAAATTCAGAAAACACAAATATAGATCTTAAAACAAATTCAACCACATGTAATCTAATAAATGTTTCTATTGCACCATAAATCCCAGATTTTTCTAATGAATTTAAGAAATTATTTCCCAACCCATCAGAAGAAACAGATATATCTTCAACACATTCGGATTTAGAATAATCTTCTTTTACTTTATTTTTAATTTTACTTAAATTTAATAAACTAGGCGCGCATTTTTCGCCAGGCAGTTTCTCTGGTGTAAAATCTATTAAAGATAAAATTTTAGAATCAAATAATGGCGACTTAGACACTTTTCTAGCAACAGAAGATAATACATCCAAAAATATATTCTGATATAATTCAAATTTTACTTTGTCTCGAAATTTACCATTAATAGTATTAATATTATCATTAACGCCTATTCCTTTGGCATAATCTGGTTTGCTTGCAATATTGTTATCTCGATATATATTAGCTCCATTTGCCCAAATATTTGAAACAAAATCACTAAAATATGATTGCTGTAAAGATACCCCTTCTAATGTTCCTAGTCTGTTATTTTGTATAAAAGATAAAATATTTGTAGGAACAATATCATAACTTGAAGTATTAAAAGATTCTATTACTTCAGACCCTGTCCCAATAACACTAGAAATAGAAATGCCATATTTAAATTTATTACCTTTTATTCCACCATTATTTGGGAAAACATAATCTATCTTATAAGAAACAGGCTTCAATAAACCTATTTGATTTTGTAGAATAGATAAATCGTTTAATATATTTAATGGTCCGGATAACGGTCCAACAGGGCTTCCTCCTAAAATGTTACCACTTGGTGCAGATAAAATACTTGAATCAATATTACTTGGTATTATTATAGATATTTTATTTTCATTAAAATCAAGCTTAGATAATCTAGAATCAAATTCAATATTTTCAAGATTAGTTTTAAGTGTTTTAGATACAAAATTAGTTATAAAATTTTGATCTTCGTATACGATTACATCGTCGCCATCTAAATCATTAGGTTTCTTAACTACTGCTCCATTTGCAACTATTCTTAAAAACTCAGGATTTGCAACGTCAGTAGAATTTCCTCTAGAGTCTCTAAATTTTTGTTTTCTTGTTACTTTTCTAGGCTTCTGTATACTAGTTGTTTCTTTTAATACTGTTGTAAATCCTGAAATATCTTGATTAAATGCTGTTTGAATTCCATCATACATAACATCTATTGTTTTATCTAATAAATGAGTAAAGGACGGATGATCTCGTGGTATCATCCCTCTCATCTGCGCACTATCTTTACAAAAAACCGGTGGAATAACTCCGTCTAATATATTATTTTTCCCCAGAAGATCTGTTAAATCTTTTAAATATTCAGCTTTTCTTTGATTTGCTTTGGCAACCTGATGATCGATTTGTTCTGGTGTTAATCCTTTATCGGATAAAAGTTGTTTTCTCCCGTCATCTGTAGAAATATCACAAAATGGTTTTATATTTCCATACACATCACTTCTTTGAGAAATTTGATCTAATAATAATTCTTTATCAACTAATTTCCCCAAGTCATCAAAAATATCTTCAATTTTAGCCGAACTATCTAACGCTGGAGTCAATCCTGAATATTTATTTGAAACCAAACAGTTTATTATTTTTATCACATCATCACTAGCGTTACCATTTAACAAATTAGTCAATTCGTTAGATGTTAAAAGTGAGGCTGTATCATTAAAAAGATTTCTTAAATCTTTTATAATATTTGGTAAGTTTGCTGTTGTAAAATATATATTTAAATTCTTAAAAAATCCCAATTTCATACCCAAAATTGGTTCTATATTAATACTTTTAGCAATCAATTCATCCAAATTTATTAATCCAAAATTGTTTAACCTTATATCACCGCAATTTTCTAATATACCGTCTATAATAGATTTAATCATATTAACAAGCGCTGTTATTAATGCTTCTATAATAGCAGCCTCAATTTGAATTACTATAAGAGCCATTATATCTATTGTTGGAATTAAATCATTTAAATTAATAGTTGGTATTTTAAGTTTAGATAAATCTAAATCTAATATTTTGCAAACATCATCTGGTATAGAATTTATTAGAGATTCTTTAACTTGCGGATCATCACAAGCATTTTCTAAAATTTCATCACCTCTAGATCCCAAAGCTTCAAATAATATAGCTACCGGTACTGCATCGGTAGCATCAATAGTTCTTACTGGTTGTCCAAATTTAAACTGGATCCTACCTAAAAGAATTTGTTGTTCTGATGCATTTAAAGAAGATAAACAACGTTTAACATTAATACGAACATTAGCTTCAAAACCAGGAACATTACTTGGGTTAAATATATTTAACCCAGCTTGTTTTCTATATACATGAAGGAATTCTTTACACCCCAAACTAGCCAATTTTGCTTTTATAATTAAACATGGGTCACCTATAAAACATTTAATAGCTGCTTCTATTAAACTAACCACACTTATTTTATTTAATATTTCCTGATACACATCGTCCAAAGAATGAACCTTTTTTAATAAAGACCCAAAATTCTTAATATCTAAAACTACATCACCAACAAAGTCTTTTTTATCTTTCGTAGTTTCTGATATAGATTTTCTTAATCCAGGCGAGGATAATACAGCATCTTCAGCTGATTTTTCATCTTCTGTTTTAGAAGATTTTGAATTTAGTCTTACTATTAAATCATCAGGTGACGTTGTTCCGGCTTGTATTTGTTCTACTAAAGCTATACCAGGCGTTCTTGTAGTTAAATCTTTTAAAAAATCTATTAATGTTAGCTCTTTACTTGTTTGTCCTAATCTTTGAATTGTACCTATATTAAGAATATAATTAACTGTTCTATCATTATCAACTGGTCTAGTTTTTAAAAAATTATCAAATCCGGAAGATAATCTGGTAAATTCTTCCCCATTATCAAATAAAACATATATTATTTTATATTTATCATCAATTCCAATTATAATCAAATCGTCTTGTTCTTCGTTGATATAAAAACCATTTGCAATTAACAAATTTTGCAATGACAAATACAGCTGTTCTAATCTATCAGCCTCTTTATTTAAATTAACACCAATTTGACCCTTTAATTTTTCAGCATCCTTCGCATAACCTCTAATAACTCCAGAAACTTCTTTAAGTTTAGATCTAAGTTGAGATGACACTAACTCTACTTCCCAATTCGGAAGTGGTAATGTTTCTAATATATTAGTACGATCAATTATAGGAATAACATCAAAAATATCACCTGGTATACCAATAAGAACTTTCATTCCAAATAATGGAATATTATTACCACTACAAACAATATTTGGTCTTAATGGTATAAACCAGTCTAGTGCTATTGCGACATTTAACGTTGCGTTTATTCTATCTTCATCTAAAATTTTTCCATATATTTCAAATAATTTTCTAACACCTTTAATTTTTGCTTCCTGTAAAAATACTTGGTTAGGATCATTGTGAATAGTTTGAATTGTAATTTTATATGTTTTTGTTCTAAAATCATAAAAAGGTTCAAATTCTGTTAACGTAGTCCAATCAGGTAAAATTAGCAAATTATTAACATGTTTAATTGGTTTTTTAACATTAACCTTACTAGGTTTACAAACTTCACGTTCATCTTCTTTATTACCAATAATGTTTCCATATATGTCAAATATTGGCTTGGGTGCTATAGCACTTCTAGCTGTAACTTTGTTAGCCATTTATATAACTCTATACATTAATATTAATTAACATTATTAAATCTACTACAAACAAACTTAGAACCAGCTGGATTATAATAAGAATTTTTATACATAGCTAAATTAACTTTAAAAGATATCAAAGATCTTTTAGTCTGCAATAAACTGTCTAAAATGCATTTAATACCAGCTGCTACAACAGGAGGCGAAGGACTGGTGGGAAGCCCAAAAAATGGAGAAAAATGAAAATGATGTGTAAGAGTTTCATTAAATGCCATTTGATTCATTAACAAGCTATCAACAATACCACTCAATTTATCAACATGATGAGTTAATTTTCTTAAAGCGTCTTTTAAATTATTGCCTTTAACCATTGGTTGTAAATCAGAATCATCATTACCAGCAATTATATCAACACCACTAATGCTTTGTACATTACCGCCCTGAGAATTTTTCTCATCTGTTTTTGTTATTAATTTAATTCCTTCTCTTGAAATAAACCTAAGTCCGTCTGCTTTTAAAGCAATTCCAGATTTAGTTTTTGAAAGACCAACTCTTCCTTCGGCTAACCCAAAATTGGTATCAATATCTGTTTTTTGACTTATATAAATTCTAGCAGCATCATTTTTAAAATCCGGATCACACCAAATTCTTTTATCAGAAATAAAAGATTTGGATTGATAACCCATTCTTCCAGCAACAATGTCTATAGAAGCAGCTTGTGTATCACCTCTACCGCCATATCCGGATAATCTGCTAGCAAATCTATCTCTACCTAAAACAATCCAGGAATTATTACCGTTATCAAATACTTTTTCACTTAAAGTTTTTATTAATTTAGGGACTGGCTCATATAATGGATCATTACCAATGCCTTTTGCGCTATTTTGTTGATCTTCGTTAACTTCAGATAATCTTTTTTGTAAAGAACTATCGCCTGAATTATTACCAACTAAACTAACTGCTTTTTTCTTATCGCCCATAATAAATTAAGTTTTTAAGACAAAACTTCTACAGCTCTATTATAATATGCTATTCTTCTATCTAAACCTAACATTCCGGGACCATTAACAGCTCTAGTAATACCGACAACATCTCCACTATCAGCTAAAGAATTTAATTTATGATCTTTAAAATATTGTGCTGCAATTATAGCTGATATATCGGGTCTAGTAGCTAATTCTGGATTATCTACCAAATTAACTACTATACCAATCGCATTAAGTTTTTTAGTCATAGAAGTATAATTAAATCGCCCAGTTAACTGTAAAACTCCTCTTCCTTTATATTTAACACCATCACCAGGCTGATTATTACCTAAAGATTTTCTCCCATCATATTTAGAAAAATCAAAACCATTATATTTACTAGGCAGTTCAGTATCAAATTTTAATTCGCCAGACTCTAATGCAATTTGGGACAAAAATGCAGCTATTCTCTTCGGCGTGTTTATTTCAAATTTTTCCATAGCATCGTTTAAAGGAATTAAATATTTTTCAATATTAGTTAATTTAGCAAGCGGCATTATTTTTTTTAATTGTTCTTTTGTTATTAATATTTTTTTATTTTCAATATTGAAATCTTTTTCAGAATGTTCCATAATAGTCATTTATTTATCCACCAACATATTCCCAATGCCAGAATTCCTTTTGTTTTCTAAAATTTTTTCCTGTGTTAATAAATCCAAATCTAGGTCCATTTATTGTTAGCCATTGATACACCGACGAATCTCCTCCTTTAGTATCTGCTATATCTATAGCGACACCTGATTGATGATTAGAAAATTTAGGTTTTGCAGCAACATTAAACCCGGGTATACCATTAATATATCCGTCATATAAATATTCTTGTTGTTTTAATGATCTAAATCCGCTATTAGCCTTCAATATAATATTATTTTTCTTAGCTATTTTTGCCATATTCACAAATCTATCATAATATGACTTTAATAAGAAAATACCACTATTTGAAGCTAAAGATAAATCAAGTTCAATTAATTCTACTAAACCTATTTCAGTCCCATTTTTATATGCCATTTCTATATTTTTTATTGGAGGTATACCAGAATTAAAAGGTAAATGGACATTCTCAGAATTTCTCAAATTTTCTAAATCTGGTTTTTTATCTACTTTAATTATCTCAGGTAAATGATTTTCTTGTTCTTTTACACCGCCTATACTATCCCCGGCTGGGGGTAACACATCCAATTGATTATCTTTTTCAAAATTGCTTTTAACTTGTTTTTGACCAACGGCACCTGGCATTGGACTATTAAGCACAGGACCTAAATATATAGGATGTTCTAAATTAATCCTGTTAACAAAATCTACCAATACAATATCGCCAGGCGCTACAGGTTTATTGCTAACTTCTTCATTAATTGCAACAAAACTAGGATATAAATCTATAACCTTATTTGCTTCATCATTTAATAAATTACCATATCTAGACGGTTCTGGTAAGATAGCGTGGATTTCTGGTATTCTAACTTTTACTGTTGTTAAAGAATATGTACGTCCCAATAACCTATGCATCCAACTATTTGGTTCAGAATTATTTGGATTATTGTCAACTCTTAATACAATACCTTTTAATGGTCCTGTATTTTGAAATGCATCTTTCTTGAAATTACCTAAAGCAACCTCTTTAAGAATATCAACTGTTAAGGTATTTCTGGCATCTAAAAATCTTCCTGTCTTTTCTTCTTCTATAGGGTTTAGAATACCATAAGACGGAAATATTCTATCTTTGAACATTTCTCATAAATACTTTGTTATTTTTTATTTTTGATATTATTTGGTTTTGATTTATTAACAGAATTTAATTGTTCAAAAATAGATTCTTTTTCTTCTTTGGAAAGTTCTATGTCTTCATTAGAATCTTTTTTCTTTAATATCGAGATCAATTTAACCAATTGTTCGTTTGATCTTTGCAATGTTTCTAAATATTTTGCTAATGTAAATCCACAATCTTTATGTCTATCGGATCCACCAGAAATATATGTGGTTAAATCATTTAATAAATCTTTAGTTTCTTCTCTATCAGAATTAATATTTTTTAAAGCCTGTGTTATTAATTTCTCAAAATTAATATCTTTAAAATCTAAATCTTTCATGTATTATCATTCAACCATCTATTTCTAAAATCCTTATATAAAGATCTAAATTTATTTAGCGCGCTCAGTATTTGCTTAGTATTAAGATTTGTTATCTCTCTACTATAAATATATATAGCTTTTTTATTAAAAATTTCTAATTCATCAGCTGATTTCAATAAAATCTTTATAGCATATAATACTTTTTCTTCATTTGATTTTAATTCTAATGTTCCCCATCTATCTATTTCTATTAATAAATCATTTAAAAATTCTTTTTTAATTCTATCTTCCACATAATGATTACATGTTGAAAGATATTCAATTTCTATTGGCTTAGATATTTCTTCATGTTGTATTTCTTTTTTACATTGAAGTGCGTATTTTTTTGCTTTATGAATAAACCAATTTTTTGTTATAACACTAAAATAAGAAAAAGCTTTGGAACCCTTCTCTCTATCAAATTTAGATAAAATTGTTACTAAATGAGTCTCACATTCTTGTATCAGAGACTTTATATTTGGCAAGCTTGCAAATTTATACTTATAAACAATTTTATTTACCATTTCAAAAAAAGCAGGCTGAATAATAGTAACATAAAGTTCGTTTCTTTTTTTAAGATCTGCAGAATCAATATATTCAAGTATTGCTTTCTCGTGAACTCCTTTTGTGAAATATTTTTTAGACTTTCTCCTCTTTTTTATCATTTTTTATACATTTCTTTTAATAAATATTTTATCTACTTTTTCTTCTTCCTCTTCGCTAATATTCTCTGCTTCTAATATTTCTAAAAGATCTGGTTGTGTGAAAGAATACACACCTTGATACTTTTTTAGAAATTCAATTAAATCTTTTGTATGTTCTATAACTTCTTTTAAATCTTTGTCACCATAAAATAATTCTTGTTGAAAAATTACTTTAAGATGTTCACGATACGCATCAAATCTACTAAATATTTCTGATGCAGACTCTGAAGCATAATAAAATTTCTTCAATAAATCTTTTATATAAAATACTAAAGTTATATTAACAGCTAAAGATAATAGCAATACAAAAGAAATTAAATAAATCATTGTTTTTTAGGTTGATATAAACGTTTACTTAATTCTTCTCGATCTTTTTGAATGTCTTCTCTAGTTTCTGATATAGTTTGTTCAATAATTTCACCAGGTTTATGTGTTTTTAAAAATTCATCTTTTAGGTATTCTTTGTTTTTCATGATTGAAAAACTAGACGGTATCTTTCTTAAATCTTCAATAGCATTGCATGATTTACATAATTCTTTATATTTCTCATCAATACTATGATTTATTTCTACAACAGTTAAACAAGAATCACATATATAGCTATATAATGGCATTTTTAATTATTAATCTTTAATAAGTTTTATCGTCGTCTTCATCAAATTCATCCAAAAAATCCACAGTTGGGGGGTTAATAACAATTAATCCATCAACAGAATTTTCAAATTCAAAGCCTTTGAGTAAGCTAACAATGTCACATTCTTCTTTGGATAATCCTTTAGATGCTGCCAACATTCCGCGTTGCATAGCCAGCATTAAAGAACCAACTGCCTGATTAGATAATTTTAAACTAAGCATATATTAATATTTCTCCAATTCTAAATTTTATTGACATGGACTAAGCACAAATCCATCTGAAACCCTAATACTATCATTTTCTTCATGATGCGTTGAAAATTCATACAAATCAGAATCCTCCAGGGCATATATTTGATGATATAACCCAGGAAATACATGAAATGATTCCCCAGGTCTTAAAACAGTTTCTTTTATGTCTTTATTTCTATTAGAATCAATATATTTTAAGCTATGATGTATTCCATTAAATTCCTTGTCACAATAACGTACTATAATTTTACCACTAGCTAAAAAAAATACCTCGTCCTTAACATTATGCTTGTGAACCGAGCAAGCTGTATTTTTCCTAAAATGAAGTATTTTACCACAATATTTATCATTATTAACAATCCATAGCTCATGTCCCCATTTTTTTCTGTGGGTTTCCATTACATTATCTGTTGTTCTATTATGCATAATATTTAATCCTTAAAAAAATCTTCATCATTACTAGCTTTATCATCAATCCAATATTGATACGTTGGTTTTCCCAACATTAAAACATCAAATTTTACACCCCAATCAACCAATTGATTTCTGGTAAAATTATAATATTTATCATAACATTTTCTTACATTTGCATTCATTGAATGCATACCTCTGGCGGTATAAATAATAATTTTATTCCCTTGATCGTATAATTTATTAACTTTTGAAATCCTTTTATGAAATGGCTTAGCCAAAGAATAATCTGATTCTTTACTACAAAGCGTCCCATCTAAATCAAATATATAAGTATCTTTATATTCTGTTTCTGATAGTAGCATAATGATTTAATATTTTAGTTGTAGAATACCTTTCGTCTCTATTAAAAAAATGAAGTTCCTTAGCATATTCGGAACCTATTACTTTCTTACCTCTATAATCAGAACCAACAACCATAATATCAGGTTTTAATTCAAAAATCAAGTTTTCTAATTGTTGTTCAGAATCAAATATAAAGACTTTATGTACACCTTTTATATTTTTCAACATATAAATTCGATCTAATTGATTAAAAAATGGTCTAGTAGACCCCTTTAATTCTTTTACTCTACGATCTGAATCAATAGCAATATACAATTTACCATGCCATGATGCATAATTAATCAATTGTATGTGCCCTGGGTGAGGCTGATCAAAAACCCCATTGATAAATACAATTTTATCTTTCATAAGGTATGCTAACACCAGCCTTTTGAGCACAGATGGTTGCTATTTTATTTCCGTATTTAATAGATTTTATAATACTGCCAGTTTTCAAATATGAAACACAAAATCCACCAAAAAAAGAATCACCCAAACCTGAAACGCCTTTTACGGGAACACTTTTAACAGGATAAATTATATCTTTATAGCATGCACCATAAGCGCCCATAGTTATTATTAACTTATCAAATAATTCTTTATTGTCTAAAATATATTGTTTTGATTTATCATATTCTTCTTGGTTTAATTTAATAAATTTAACATTTTTACACCATGGTCCCAATGTTTTTTTAGTATCAAGAAAAATATTATTATTAAAATTAGAGATATATTCTATATCACCTTCCTTTAAAAATCCCTTATTATAATCAGATATAATAATAGCATCATACTTATACCATTCATTCAATTCAGAATCAAGATCATAAAAATATTTCACATATTCTGATATGTGACCATAATTTTTATCACCAACATCAACCCTTAATAATGTTGAGTTAGTTCTTTCCATAACGTATCTTGTTTTGGTTATATAAGGTGTTGTATTATGATTTGTTATCAGTTTAATAGAGTCTTTATCTTTTTTATATTTATTTTCTAAAATTGATAAAATATTTCTATATGTATTTGATGCCATGGCATCAGTTTCTATTTGGTACTCTGGAATAAGTATTGGTGCAGCTGATTCGGGAGAAATTCTAACTGAATCACCAAATATAAAAACATCTTTGGCGCTTTCGCCAATTACCAAAATGTTTAATGGTTTCTTATTTGGTACAATATATTCTTTGGTTTCTACTTTATTCATTATCCAAAAATCATAACATTACAAATATTATCAACATCTCTTAATGTCATTTCCTGGTTATTCGGTACAAATAATGCGTAATTATGAATACTATCACCAACTGAATCATGAAAATTAAATTTATCAATACTATCACTAAAAGGATGTTTAGCTAATGAGCCAGCGCTATACAGTCTATTTTCTACACCATTTTTGTTTAATTTTTCAACCAATTCTCTCCTAGATTGTGATTGAGAACAATTGGTTGATAACGCAAAAGAAATTGAAGATATTATCTTTGTATTAGTAATGTCTTGCAATACAAATTTTCCCTTTAAATTTTCATAATATCTTCTATGATTAGAATTTCTGACACTAGTAAATTTATCTAATTTGTCTATTTGTCTTAACCCAACAAATGCAGCAACATCTGTATTCCTTAAATTAAATCCAGGGTATAAAAAGAAAAATGGCTGATTAAATGCATCAACATTATTATGTCTAAATACGCCATCATATATATCATCATCATTATTTCTCATCCATCCGTGTGATCTTAATGAAACTAATATATTATATAACAATCTATCATCAGTAAAAACTAATCCACCTTCGCCTAATGTACAAATTTGATGGCCATAAAAACACGACCAAGAAGACATATCACCAACTTTACCAGCTTTTACATCATCATAATAGCTACTTCCAACTGCCGCACACGCATCCTCTAATAAAACAAAACCATACTTCATTTGCAATGCTAATAAAACATTCTTATCAACTAAAATACCTAATGGCTGTACAAAAATTACAACCGCTGGGCTAATTTCCTTGCATAAGTCTTCCAAATGATTTAAATCTAATCCAAAATTATAAGGATCTGTCTTACAAAAACTTACTTCAAATCCAAATTGTTGAAATGGAGCAACCGTTGTAACCCATCCTACATTTGCGCACACCACCTTATTATTTTTTAATCTATTAGAAACTTTTAAAGCATATGCCATTAAAAGATTTGCTGAAGACCCTGAATTAACAAATACAGAATATTTTCTATTTGTCCATTTAGCTGCTTTTTCTTCAAATTCCTTTGTTAAATCACCCATGGTTAATTTTGGTGTAGGATCTTGTTGTAGCCATTCACATAATGCATTTATGTCATCTTTTTGTACTGTGTTTCTAGCTAATGGAAATTGAATATTTTTCATTTTTTAATCTCTTGAATCCAATTTTGAATGTAATAATTATAAGATCTATGAATATCTTCTGCTAACATAACTTTGTCTGCAGACTGATAATTTTCTCTAAGTTTATTACGATTAACTTCTACTAATACCGAAATTAATCTTTCAATATCTTCTTCTTTTAAAACATAAACTTTCATTTATATATTATTTAATAGCTTTCACATTGAGGGACATCAGCATGCCATTTTCTTTATCCATATGAGGCAAATAGGCCTGTTCATATGAATCTATGTGAGACCATTCTGTATTTCTCCAGTTATATGTTCCAACAAAATTAAACCCTACTTCTATTAAACTCTTAGACAACAATTTATAATCAAAATTCATGTAATGAATATCAAAAATATGCTTCTGCCCGCCAGAAATAAAAGCCTTCAAAACATCTAAATCTTTATATTTTTGATAATGTTCAACAACAGCTTCAAAATTAGGAACACTTAAATACAGCTCACCACCGATCTTTAAGGTTTTATACCAGTCTTTTAACACATCCATATATGTTTTTGAAACAAAATCTAATGATTTAAAATAAAAATGCTCCAAAACATGAATCGCTACAATTGTATCAACTTCTTTATAAATTTCGCTAATTTTGGTTATATCATAAACAACATCAGGATTTACTTCTGGTCTTATATCAATATTGATAAATCCATTAAGAAATCTTCTTGTTCCGGATCCTAAATGTAATTTAATTTTAGAATTTTCTATCATTTAATAAATTCCATTCATATTCATACATTAATTTTACTAACTCTTTAAATTTTACTTTTGGGTCCCAATCAATTAAACTTTTAGCCTTGTTGGACGAACCTAGCAAAAAATCAACTTCTTGTGGTCTAAAATAAATTGGATTAATCCTAACATATTTTTTCCATTCATTTTGATTGAACCCAGCAGCATTAAATGTTTCTTCAAGATAGCTTCTGATAGAATAAGTTTCTCCAGAAGATAATATCAAATCTTCTGGTTCTTTCAATTGTAGAATATTATAACACCCTTCAGCAATATCTTTTGCAAAAGAAAAATCGCGATAAGCATTTAAATTTCCTAATACTAATTCTTTTTGAAATCCTGCTTTTATTCTAGCAACCCCTAAAGATATTTTCTTGGATGCGAAATTCTCACCTCTTCTGGGGGATTCGTAGTTGAAGGCTATAGCATTAGATAAAAATAAATTATAAGACTTTCTATAATTTCTTACTAATTGATAAGCAGCAACTTTCGATATACCATATGGCGAAACTGGCGCAAATTCTGAATTTTCATAATATGGCGTATTAGGATTATTCCCAAACATTTCGCTACTAGCCATATGCAACAATTTTGTTTCTGGTGAACATTCTTTAATTGCATTTAATATGTTAAGTGTCCCTAACACATTTGTTTTTAAAGTTTCTTCAGGAAGATCAAACGATATTCTGACGTGGGACTGCGCCGCCATATGAAAACACAGATCAATTTTGTTATTATTAAACAGTTGATATAAAGAAGATACATCGTTTATATCAACATATTTTAATTCAAAATTTTCATTATTTAATAAATGATCTATTCTATAAGTTGAATTGTTTGTAGATGTCCTTCTCTTTAAACCAATTACTTTATAATTTTTAGCTAACAATAACTCAGCTAAATACGATCCTAATTGGCCGGTAACACCAGAAATAGCAGCAGTTTTATTCATCTTTTAAGTTTTCTTCGTTACTAAACCACAAATAATTTTTCATATCAAAAGGCGATTCATAATCATTATAAACACCATAAGAATAATTCAAAAATATTTCATTTGTTGGTTTTATCATTGGTGTAACACGAACATTACAATTTTTTAATAGAGATGTATTATATTTAATTTTTTTATTATTTTCTAACATTTGGATAATTCTCAATAAACCATTTAATACTTTTTCTTAATGCAAAATCAACATCTGTTGGTTTAAAATTAGGAAATAAATTATTAAAATATATAGATCCAGTTTTCCTTACCATTTGTCCATTGGGCTTGTTCTTATTCCAAACCAGATCAGGAAATTCAACCGGATATTTATATTCATTCATAAATATCAAATCCATTTTATCAACAATATCCCTAATAGCATACTCTTGTCCTGGTATAATTAATCTATCAGGCATAGGGTTAATTCTTCCTGATAATAAATCAAGACATATTTTAGCTAAATCCTCAGCAAAGATAAATTCTCTTAATGGGGTTCCGCTGCCCCAGCATTCAACATTTGTTATGTCTTTAATGGCATTATAAAATTTATGGATTAAAACAGGTATTACATGACCGTTTTCTAAATTATACGAATCATTTGTTCCAAATATATTTGTTGGTATAATTGAACAACTATTAAAACCAAATTGTTGCTTATAAGCCTCGAGTTGAACAGTCATCATTCTTTTTGCATATGCATAACTCTTATGTGCTGGAAATGGTTCTCCTTCAAGATAACTTTCTTCTGTTAGTATGTCTAATTCTTGTGGAAATGCGCATACAGAACCAAAACCAATAAATTTTTCAACTTTATATTTCAAAGAATTCTGAATTACAAAAGTATTCATTAAAATATTATCATCAAACTGATCTGCGGGTTGGTTTAAATTCTTCCCGATCCCACCCACTCTAGCAGCTAAATGTAAAACAATATCTGGTCTTTCAATATCAAAAATAGCATCAACAAAATTTTGATCTGTTAAATTACCATAAGAATGATAAATTGGTCTAAATTGAAATTCTGGATAATCTTTTTCTAAAGACATAACAGCAGATCCTACCAATCCAGATCCTCCAGTAATCATTAGTTTTTTTTTATTATTCATTTCTATTATTTTCCGAATCTTAATGACCACTTTGATTCTTGATCTGTCCAGTTATTATAATCTATCTTAATTCTATTTGATTGATCTTTATCCCACATGTCTTTAAATAATGGTGCATCCACTTCAAAATAAGCCTTCTGAATTGGTGTTGCATCTGAAGTTATCCATGACCAATAAAATCTAGCAACAGTTTGAGGAGATAAAAAGATTTTACCATTATCATTCTGCAATCTAAAAGCTAAATCATGAGTGCAAAGATTTATATGATTAAATCTACAATCTAAACCTCCTATTTGTTTAAAATATTCTACATTATACATTGCTAATGGGGCAATATTGTAATTTTCTGGAATACCGTCTAATGATTTCATATCTCCATGATGCTTAGCGCGCCAGTAGCCTTGTTCAAATTCTCCGCTTCCTTCGCCTTCAAAATATCTTAAACAAACAGCATTTTTGATATTATTTTTCTCTTCTAATAAAGTAATACATTGGGCTAATGAGTTTGGATTCATAAATGTGCAGTCGTCACTAAGCCATGCTAAATATTTACCTTCAGAAACTGCAGAAGCGAGTTGAACACACCTAGAAGGACACCCAAAATCTTTTATAAATCTAACATTTTCTTTTGACCACAAAGAATCAGAAATTGAATGTGGTCCAACAACAATTAATTCAAAATTAAAATACTCAATTGCTTTTTCAATCATAAAATAGATTTTTGGCAAATTTTGAATCCTAATTGACGGGATAATTATACTTACGTCATATTTCATTTTTTTGATATCAGTCATATAAAATTCTTATTTAAATCTTTTATCCCATATAGATGATGATTTTTTCCAATTATTAATATCAACTGATTGATCCCCAATCATCCAGCTTGTATTATCATATTCCTTAAAATAAGATAGTTTATCTATATAAGTTTGAACATGTTCAATAACTTTATGATCTTTTTGATCATGATCACAATCTAATATCGGAAAATCACTCATTTTTACATTAGAACCAATAAATTGTGAGCGAATAGCTAAATCAACATGACTATAAAAAGTACCTTCGTAAGAACAATCCCATCCTCCTAATGTTTCAAACCACAATCTATGCATTATAGCAACGTTAAATAACCACCATGATTCCGGGACACTTGAAGTTTTGGTCCATGTTGATCCACCAGTTTGAAAATACGAATCTGGTTGTAAAGGCTTATTATTATTCCATCCTTGTCCTTCAAAATACTTTGCAACAACAACATTTTTAATATCATCGCCCATAGAAAATAATAAATCTATATTTTTATCTAAAGAATCTGGTAAAAATAAAGCATCATCTGCAGAATGCATTATTAATTCACCTTCTGCTAAACAAGCACCAATTTGAGAACATCGCACAGGACTACCAAAATCTTTAATAAATTTAATATTCTTGGCTTGTTGTAATTTGGGTACGTCAACATATGGTCCAATGACTATTAGTTCAAAACTTCTCTTAGTTGAAAGAGAAATTGAGTTATAAATCGATTCTAGATTCTGTGGTCTAATGGACGGAATAATAATACTAATTAATGGTTTATTCAACTTACACCTTTTATAAATTAACTTTTACTATTATCAATTGCAATTGGTTTAGCTAGCTCAACGCCTACAACCGCTGATCCCTCGAACCGCGAACCAACGATTGTTGAAAAGCGTTCAGTGTCATCGTGACCAGGCTGGCTATACTGAGGCGTAGACGCACTAGCGGTGGAAGCTTCGTTAGGTTTGATTATGTTCCTTCCGTACCATTTTTCTCTAGTCTTTATAGCAGAATCAAACAAATTTAAACATCCTTCTAAAAAATCAGCTAATATAAAATCTGGTGTATCAGAACCATTCTCTTTTGAATACCTATTAATGAGATATTCCAATTCTCTTCTGAAATTTTTTGCCATTTACTAAACTCCTTGTACATTTTTTAAATTAATATATTTTGTTATATATTCAACAGTCTCATCTATACTTTCATCCAAACTTATTTCAGTCTCAAAATTAAGCAATTTTTTTGCTTTTGAAACATCTGGAATTCTCATTTGAACATCATATTGTAATGCTGCATCACACACAAATCCAGACAGTAATATATCTTTATTGATTTTATCCCATATTTTACTAGCCAATTTTAAAACAGTTGTTGATTCTGAATTAGAAATATTAAAATCTTCATTAATTACATCAGACTCTATAGCTAATCTTATTCCTCTAGCTATATCTTTTCCATTAGTAAAACATCTTGTTTGCGTTCCATTTCCTAAAATATGTAATGGGTTTTGTTTATTTAGACATTTAACAATCAAATCAGGCAAAACATGTGATTGTTTTCCTTCCATAAAATCATTTTCATTTGGTCCTACAGCATTAAATGGTCTAATAATAATATATGGAAGTTTATATTGTTCATAAGCTCCCTTTATTTTATATTCTAAAGATAATTTACTAAAACCATAAGTTGAACTTGGCGGAGGACATACTTTTAAATGTTCTTCTGGTGTTGGGTAAACAGTAGCATTTTCATAAACCATACTAGAACTTAGTCCAACAAACTTATTAACTTCACATTTAATAGCTAAATCAAGTATATTTGAATCCATTATAGCATTATCGCGAATTAAGTCAAATGCATTTTCGTGGAAATATTTTATACCACCTATCTTTGCAGCGCAATGTATTATAATATCAGGTTTTATCTTTTGCATCCAAAATTTTAATATTGGATAATCATTAATCAAATCAAGATTATTAAAACAAAAATTATTATTACTATGAAAATCTATATTAGGAAATTTATATTTTGAATTATTATCAAAACCAAAAACATTATAATCATGTTTTAATAGTTCTTCACAAATATATGAGCCAATAAAACCATTGCACCCGCTAACAAGAACCTTAGTCATTATTATTTCATATTCTTTCTATAAATCTTCTCTAACAAATTTTTGTAAAGCTTGATATTTTACTGTATTAAGATTATCTAAATTTTCTAATAATCCCCAATGACCAGCTTTATCACTACAACTATATGCATAACAAAATAATCCCAAATTAGATTTATTCCACATTTTTAATATAGAAGTTATTAAATCACCCATTCTAGGATCGTGTTGTGCTCTAGAAAATAGATCATTTACCATCTTATTACTACCATTATGAAGATGTTGTCCCCCTTCATAAGCGACCAAAGGTAATTTGTATTGTTTGGCTACATTATTTACAATATCTGTGTCTATTTTAAGCCTAGTAAGTAAAGCATCTGTTGCTTCAAAAAGTTGATCTAGTCCCCAAGAACTAACTACTTCAGCCATTTCTGGTGATCTTAGTTCATAACCAATATAAGCACCAGTAGCTAAAATATCACAATGTTCTGCTGTATCTCTAAAAGATAAAGGAATTGTATAAGTATCCGTTACGCCTGTTTGCCCTGCCAACACTCTAACAAGTCTACTGTTATCAGCAAAAATACGTTCAAATTCGTTAAATATTCTCACAGACTTCCATGCGTGATATCTTAATCCAGCTTCAAATGGATCTGTTGAAAATTTAATTTTTAAACCCTGTTTAATTGAATAATCATTAAATTCAAATCCAGGATTCCAAACTTCATTAGCATGTTCAATATAAACTTTTAAATTTGGATTTAATTTATCTTTAATTCTTTTGGCAAATACTCTAACAAAACTGTCAGTTGCCATATGTGGAATACAAAACCAAGGATTAGCATTTAAAGTATTACATAAAGAAATCATCATATCTAAAGGAGGACCTTCTACAGGTGGACCTTTGCTGGTCCAAAAAGCGTCGGTTGTTTTAGGTAAATTTTTATAGAATAAATGTGCTTGTGGAAGATTATTATATGCAGGATTTAAAAACAAAAAACGTATTGTTTTAAATCCTTTAGAATTTCCAAAACCGTCATTATTTAACGAATTTAAAAAAGGTTTATAAAAAACACTTCTATCACTTGGCTGTGTAGATCTAATTTTTATGTCTTTAAGATAATTATTTGGATTTGTTGATTCTAGAGTAAGATAAATACCATCACCAGAAGCTTCTAATAATTCAATTAATTGATATCCTCTAGCTGATTTTAACACTTTAATATTATCAGACCATTTAAAGGTTCCATTGCCCCTAAAATAAACATTATATGGACCTTTAGGGTAATCCAATTTTTCACCTGATAATTGTGGTGAGAATAATAAAGTTGTTGCCGTTTGTCCTGGTTTTAAAGATCTAACCCACCCACTAATGGTTAGATTTAGATCTTTCTCCAGCCACCCCCTAGATTGTTTAAAAAAATCATTAACCCAAAATTCGGGTGACCAATCTCTAAATTTATTTAAATTTATGCCTATTTCCATTTACTTTATTTACCACAATTTAATTATTTTTTATATCACTACTAATATTATTAGATAACGATTTATTAGAATTTATCATTTCAGATATTTTACTATTAAATATATTTAATTCATTTTGATTAGATATTTTTGAAGCTTCTTGCTCTAAAGATATAGCTTTCTCTATTTTTTCACTAGGAGTATGTTTATCGTCTAAAACTCCTAATGGATCCCATTTCCAAAAAATACTACAAAGATAATTAAAATCTTCTTTTGAAATTTCTTCTAAATTAATATTACTCATTTCTCATACCTGGAATAACTGTTGCCTTATACTTATTATTCTCATTAAAAATATTCTTAAAAAATTCTACATCAATTTTATTCTCTTCCACTAAAAACATCAATGATTTCAAATCCTTAGGCAAACATACACCAATAAATCCACGTAAGTTCTCATTAACATCCAAATAATAATCAGGAATATGTTTTATATTAACAACAGAATTTTTAACATTATTATAATTTACATCTAACTTCTGACATATTTCATAAAAACTATTCGCGAAAGTTATTCTGCAAGCATTAAATGCATTGTTAAACAATTTAACCATTTCTGCTTCCTTTGGTGTCACTTGCACAATATTTTTAGGAAGTTTACCGTGCGCTTTTACCATCTTATCAAACACCCAATCACTAGTAGTACCTATAACACATAAATCTTGGTTTTCTGTAAAATCAGTAACAGCACATCTTTCTCTAAGAAATTCCGGATTATGGCATATATGTAAACCATTTAGTGGATTTATATATTTGTTTTGAAAATATTCCGTTGTTCCTGGTGGTATAGTTGATTTAATCGCGATAATTTGTCTTGCTCTAGGTAATTTTACTTTTAAATCATCAGTAGTTTTAAATGGCATTTCTTTTCTTAATTTGCAAATATCAGAAACAACATTTTCCAATATAGAAATATCACATGCGCCATCAGATCTAGAAGGCGTAGGAAGACATAAAAAAATTATTTCAGAATCTATTACATCCTCTAATTTGGTACTTAGTTTAAGATCATGAATACTTACCTTATGACCTATTTTTTCAAACCCAAATTTTATTGCTGACCCAACAATGCCTAGTCCTACTATTCCTAATTTCATATTTAAATTAATCCTTCGTACTTTTCTGGAATTCCTTTGCTAAATCTATACAACCAAACAGATTCTTCATTTGCCCAATTGTTTATATCAATGCACGTATTTTCTTGTGTTAATGCATTGTTATTTGAATATATTTTTTGAAATAAGGGTAAATCATGATTATTGTGAGAATCAAAAATTGCGCCATGATCAACAGTTTTATCAATATAATGATCACATGTTGTTATATCTTTAGGTGAATCAAATATTCTACCACCATCATATTGAACACGAAACATTAAATCATGTAATGAAAAATTAGCATGATGATATTGACAATTATAACCACCTAACTGAATTAAATAATTTGTTTTTAACATATGATGTAAAGAAATTTTATAATTTCTAGGAATTCCAGGTAACTGTAATGGTCCATGAAACCATGCCCACCAATAATCATTTGGCATCGAATCACCAGAATAATTTTTTCCTTCTCGATATTTCATATTAATAACGTCTTTATATCCGCAATTTTCATAATAAAAATCTATTGCCTCATCCATTGCATTTTCAAACATGATGGCGTCGTCTGTAGTATGATAAATTAAATCACCACTAGCCTCAAAAATACCTAATTGAAGGCACCTTGTTGGATGTCCAAAATCTTTTATTAGTTTTATATTATTTTTATCCTTTAATGTATCTGGTAATTCAAATGGAGAAATCAATATTAATTCCCATGTATATTTTTTGCATGACTTTTCTATGCTTTCGTAAAATCTTAACCACTTATTTGTTCGGATAGCTGGAACAATTATAGAAACATTAATCATTTTTTAATTTATCTTATCAATTATATGATCAAAAAACTTACTCCAAAAGTATTTAGAATGAAATCGTTCTTGATAAGCTTGATATCCAGATGATGCTATTTTATTTCTTTCTTCATCATGATTTAAATAATAATTAATTTTATCAACCATGTCTTGTGGCGAATCATATTCAATATATTCTACATTAGGTTTAATAACTTTAGAAGTAAAATCGTTTTTTCTTTCTAAAACCAAACAATGAGAAGCTAAAGCTTCATATACTCTACCTTTAGCCTGATAGAAATTACCATTCGACCACGGGAAGTTAAGACAAATTTTACTTCTGCGCATAAAAGAAGCATATTGTTCTGGAGATAATTTCTCATTACGCTGTCCACCACGAACCATTATAGGAGCATTTTTAGTCATAGCATAAGATAAAAATTCTTGCCTTTCTTGTGTATTAACACTCCCAAGAAAAGAGCATGGTATATCTTGATGATGTCCTTTAAAATATAGTTTATCGTCTTGTGGTGTCCAAAGCCAAATATGATTCTTATGCGTTTCTGAATAGTTAAAACAATTATCAAAAGAAACATTAAAATCTATTATATCTTTTAGTTCAACAATCTCTTTATGTCCAAAATCATAACCAGTATCTGGCCATGTAACACATTGAAATATTCCCAAATCTTTTATTTGTTTTAATTTATCATGAGATAAATTACATGGTGATTTTCCTAAAAAAGAATGAATTACTACATTAATCTTGTTATCTTTTAATATTTTTAATATTACATTATCTAAATGAATATTATGTTCAATCATACATTGATCATAATGCACAACTTGGAATGGTATGTTTAAACCTGAATGTTTAAGAGATCCAAAGAGATTGTGATAACTGTTAGTGATCCCCATTTCTCTGACCCCATCGCAATACATTTCTGTACAAAAAAGAAGTTTAATTTTATTATATTTGTTTTCTATCATTTATTAATTTTTTATAAAAATTTGAAATTTTTTTCTAATTCTTCAATTGATGCATAACTTTTAATATTATTCGCTCTCCAAGAAATTACAATTATATTATCTTTAATATAGCCTTTATTGTTGTCTATTCTGTCAACAGACGGACCATTATCAGTTCTTCCGTTGCCAAAAGATATAATAATTGGAATATCTAATACTGGACAAATTTCTGGTATAATAAGATCTTGCAAACTTAGATTAAACTCTATATCCTTTTTACGAGCCCTTTGTTTAATATTTTTTTATACAATAATTCAACATAATTTTTTTCTCTATAATTTCTAGCATATTCAATTCTATCTTCTCTATGTTTTTTTTATGTATTTGGAAGTTTCTTCTCTTCGACATTTTTTTTGCAATTTGGATAATGAAGATCTTTTCTGTTTTTAGCTTTATGAAACATTGCAATGTCTTGTTTGACACCACATTTTTTACAATATTTTTTATCAACTATAATAAATTCATTTACACTCTCATATAATTTCCTGCACCGTTTACATATATTTCTCAAACCGTCTACATTTTTATATCTTTATATCACTCAACAACTTCATAATATTTATCTATTGTTGTTTCATATAAGAAAACAATTTCACCATGGTCATTTACTTGATACAAAAATTCACCATTTTGTATTTGAAATGCCTCATCAATAATATTGCCATGAAAGTTTTCTTCGTTCTTATGTTGGATAAACTGGTTTATTTTATATTTAGGTTTTTTATTTAACATTTTTTGCTCTTTATTAATCTAATTGATTTATATTTTATTGCTTTTTCAAAAATATGACAAGATATTGACATTTTTTTACGTGTAAAGCCTCCATGGCCGTTAACACTATACTGATAACAATCCATCAGATCTAATTTATCATCAATTTTTAAAACATAATATAAATTATTCAATATATTTGACTTAATAATATCCCCAACATCAAATAAATTATGTTTCATTTAAAAAATCAGCAAACTCAACCAATATAGTGGATCTACCATCCGTTCTATTATATGCATTTTCGTAGGCTGGAAATATGCTTTCAGCTTCAATTAGTTCAATTACATCAATATTATCACACATTAATCTAAATGCATCAGAATAATTGTTACAATGTTGAAAATTAGGATGCAATGGTTTAACAGATCCAATAGACGTTCTTATTATAACAGATGGTTCGTATTCGTTATTAGAATATTTTTTCAATCTATTAAGATGATTTACTAATTCGTTTGTTGCTAATATTAGAAAATCAAATCTTGGATATATTGAAACAACTTTACTACCATTTAATGTCATCCCAATAGATAAACCCATCTGTAATGCTTCTGTTACAGGTAATTCAATTTTCTTCTCGGGTGGAATATTCAATAAAGTGTCACTTATTGCTGTGCCTTTATCAACTACTGCTTGCCCAATAAACACAATATCGCTTTTGGATCCCAACCAGTTCATAGCTTTTACTAATTCTTCTTTATATTTTCCCATAAAAGGTATTATTTCTTTTTAGAAAATCTGTAATTGTATCTAACAACTTCATCAACACAATTAAAAGAAACAACAAACTCGTCTTTGTCTTTTTCAAAAGATACTTTACGAAAGTATTTATTATTTCTTTGGCAAAAATCACTTAATTTAATTAATATTTCTTTATTCAAAGCTTTAGAGCAATCCTTTTTAAAAAATTCAAATAATTCATTTTTTGCAAAAAAATCTATAAACTCTCTTAATTGATCTTTGTTCATATACACATTAATACTAAAATTTAAAATTGAATCCTAGTTCCACCAATCCCCGCATGAGGGTATTTACTATGTAAATCATATTTATAATACCATACATTATAGTGTTTTTGAATATAATTTCTATGTTTTGTCCAAAAATCATCTGCTTCTCTTGGATGTTTTACATATCCCCAAGTTTTTAATGTATTTGTACAAACACTTAATTCATTATTTTCTATAACAAATATTATTGGTAACTTAAAATTAAAAGCATATTCTACAGCTTCATTAAATATTCCAGTTAATGATGTCATGTCGCCAACAAAACAATATACTTTATCTTTTTGCTGTTTTCTTTTTATATCTAAAGCTATTCCTAAGGCAATAGAAATATTGCCACCAACAATAGCACTAGATAACACTTTATGATCTTTAAAACATAAAGAAATAGATCTGCCTTCTAATATCTCTTTCTTAACTAATTCTTTAGGAACGCCCTTTAACAAACAATGATAATGACTTCTCCAACTACACAAAACCCAATCATTGTCTTTAATTTCTTCAAAAATAGAAATTAATTGATTCTCGTTATTATAAGACAAATGTATTGGTGCTCTAATTTGTTTATTTTTAAAGCAGTTTGAAATATCGTCTTCAAAAGAAATTAATTCTTCTTTTGTTGGTAATATTCTCATTTAATAGAAGTCTTTATTTTGAAAATAATTATATAAATTATGTAAGAACTTTAATAATACTTCCATCGGTGCATTATTAATAACATCAATATCTATTTCGCCTTTATAAATCAAAATTTAATTCGCCGTTTTCTAATTTATCAACAATCTTATCAGCAACAATTTGTGCTAATTTATCATCATAAGCATTGATTAATTTTTTATATTCTGATTCATTATTATCATTTTCTAATTCGTTTAATAGGAATTCACCATCATCCCCTGAGAAATCTTCATCATTATGGTTGCATAACAACCCGTCTTTAACAAGAATATCTCCTATTTCTTGATCAACAGACACAGATATAAAATGCGTATCACAATCAACAATTTTCAAATTATGTTCTTTTGATTTTGATGCCATAGTTTTTAATATATTGGCTGTTTCTTGCATTAATTCAGCATGAGCAACAAAAGCATCAGCATCATTATCTGTTGATTGTTTCGCAAAATACAAATCATCTCCTTGTTTGAAATATGGAAGTTGTAATATATAATCTTTAATCATTTCTTTAATAATCTCCTTTAATTCATAATTTCTACAATATTAAATATTAATGTCCAAGCAATTTTCTCTTTAGTTTAATATTGCACATTTCTTTTATATTATCAACACATTTTTCACCAAATTTAAATCTAATTGTGTTCAAATAACTTTCATTATTGTAATAATCAATAAAAGCTTGATCCCTAAATCGCAAAACTTCTTTATTGGTTAAATGTTTGGTGTGAGAAGGATAACAATCATATGAATGTTGTGAGTATCCAGAATAAGTTTTTGGTAAATCATAATTATTTTTTACTGCTTCAAGATAAAGTGTACTACCTGGATAACACATACATGAATAAAAGTTTGCAAATTCACAATTAAGTTCTTTAGCTAAATCTAAAGTTTGTTGCATTGTTTCAATATTATCATCTGGTAATCCAAAAATAAAATTACCTATAACATTTATTCCCTCATTCTGAATTTTTTTAACTGTTTGTACAATATTCACATCTTTAAAAGATCCTTTAATTACACCCTTTCTAACCTCTTCGGATCCGGCTTCAATTCCTAAAGCAAGCCAATTTATACCTGCTTTTTTCATTAGATTCAAGTATCCATCTTTTACGGTATTAATACGAGAATATACCCATAAATTAAAATCATATCCTCTTTCAATTATTAACTTACATATTTCGCTATAATGCTTAGGATACAATACAAACATTTCGTCAGCTATTTTAACGTTTTTTATACCCATTTTGGCAATTTTATCAAATTCTGTAATAATAAAATTTGGATCCCAATATCTAAATGATGGTCTTCCATTTACATCTCTAATATTGTTATTACCAAAAGGAGCATTTATACAACAAAATTCACAACTATAAACACAACCTAAACTAGTGTATAGCGAAGCAAATGGTGTTTTTATATTACCATTTGTTAAGGAATGCCAATTAGAAGTTCTGTATTTGTTCATTGGCAACAAATCCCATGCCATGCCGGGCAATTCATTATGTAATTCTGGTTGTTCTATTACAGAATGATATGAATTAGATCTAACAAATATTCCTTTTTTAAACCATAATCCTGGTACTTTTTCTAATTGTTCTACAGATTTTAAATCTGTTTGTAGTAAACCGACAATTGTATAAGGACCTTCACCCTGGCAAACAAAATCGCATTTTTCATTAATCATCACATCATTTGAACAGGCTGATGGATATAAACCAAGCATCATTATTTTTATATCCGCATTATCATATTTCAGCGCTGAACACAATAAAGAAGCACCGGTCATATTTTGAATACTAGCAGATGGTTGTTGTCCATATAAAACCATAACAACTAATTTAGGATTTCTAATCTTTATCTGTTCAAGACTATCTTCTACAGTTAATTGTAATGCCTCACAATCAAGAATATCTACAGAAAATCCTTTTATTTTTACATGTTTAGCTAACATGGCAGCCCAAATTGGGGGTTCTATAGCAGAAAATTCATTAGCTAATTCTTGATAAATTATAGGCGCACCATTAGCATTTACAAACAAAACATCAAGCTTTTTAATCATTTATACTCTCTAAATTACTGTTTAAATTAATTTCCAACATATACTTGTATTATACAACAAAACTTTCACCACATCCACAAGTTTTAACAAGCTTAGGGTGAACAAATTTAAATCCAGCATCCATAAGACCTTTTTTATAATCTAATACAACCCCTTTAAGGAATACTAAGCTTTTTAGATCTATTATAATAGCATAACCATTTTCATTAACCGGAAATAAAAAATCATTCTCCTGTAAGATTCCTACTTCTAAAACATATTGTAATCCAGAACACCCGCCGCCCCGGACACCAACACGAACATATTTAGAGTTACTGTTATTTTCATCAAGAAATTTCACAACAGATTGTTTAGCTAAATCAGTTATCGTAATATCATTCATGGACGCCCATTTTTTTATTTCGCCAATTTTGTATAGCAGCTATAATAGCATCTTGAGCCAAAACAGAACAATGAACTTTAACAGGCGGTAAACAAAGTTCATCAACAATTTGATAATTCTTAATTTCTTGTGCTTTATCTATATGCATTTCTTTAATCCACTCTGTAACAAGAGATGAAGAGGCAATCGCTGATCCGCATCCAAAAGTTTTAAATTTAGCATCTTTTATTATTCCATTTTCATCAACTTTTATTTGTAATTTTAATACATCACCACAAGCTGGTGCTCCAACAATGCCAGTCCCAACATTTATATCATTTTTATCTAAAGACCCAACATTTTTTGGGTTTTCAAAATGCTCTATAATTTTTGCATTATAAACCATATTATAAACTAACTAGTAATTAGCATTTATAGGATAATCAATCATAAAATAGCAATTACTCTAGAATTCCATATTTAGAATAATCGCCATTTTTACAATAAACAAATGTTTTAACTCCAGCTAATGGTGTCGAAATAACAAGACCTTGTTTCATCATTTCCATAATTTGTTTATGAATTGTTGGTTTCCTATTGAATGCTTCTCCGGTTTTTGTATTTATATTTATAAATCCTCCACCACTATAATTTAAAAGCTTAAAACCTAGCAATGGCAATGATCTTCCATTGTTATGATCATAATCAATATAGAACGAAAGAGAATTCCAGGTTATTTCGTTCTTACCACATTTAAATGTGGAAATATTTTTTATATGATTAAAAAGCTTTGAAGCACCACCAATAACTTGAGTGTTTAATAATGTTGATGCCCTGATTATTTCAAGATCATATTTAGTTCTGCCATAGAAAGCATGACCGATCGACCACATCATCACTAATTCATCTTTTTTTAAGTTACCCTTGTCTTTTTTTAGATAAAGACCAAAATTTTTAGTTGCACTTCTATATCCATAGAAACAATTTGTATCAAGAAATGAACGCAATTGTTTTGATAGTATCTCTCTTATAACACAATCTCTAGCAAAAACTCTATTTTTTATTTTACCACAAGCTGCAAGGATATATGACTTGATAACTTCATTTTTTCTCTTATTATCTATTTCAAAATCTCGCCACCACAAAACTCTTATACCTTTATCTTCTTGTGATTTGGATATTTCATAAGAATGTTTCATAGATAATCCATCATATCCAAATCTCTTATATCCAATTTTACTTTTAATTGAATTTACATATCTTATTTGAAGAATTGGTAATGCATTGTTCTTTATTTGTTCTTGATTAAGAAAAATATCAAGAACAAAATTATCCTTCTGTAAGAATAAAATTTTGTTTTCAGTTAAAAAAGATAATATATTTTCAATATTTTGTTGATCTTTATTGTTTATCATAGTTTATCAAGCTTTTATAACTTTATTTATTTTAAATTTATTTTTAGATAATAACCGGTTAATTTCTTTTTTACTTACTTGCATTGTTAAATTGAATTCGTAACTACTTCGTTGAGTAGCGAATATATATTTCCGAAACTCAACAAAATCTTTTAAACTTAAAAATTTTAAGTTAATTTCTAATCTATTATCTTTATTAGTGATATTGGAAATATAAGCAACACTATTGTTTATGTATAATATGTCACCAATATTTAAATCTTTATACATAATATATTTTCAATATTTTGTATATCATAATTTTAATTCAATAATAAACTATAAAAATTAAGTTTTTAATATTTTCTGCACATTTAAATTTGATTTCTTATTTATTAGAGAAGTTATTAATCGTCTATTTACAGACATTGTTAAATTTTTAAAATCGGTGCTCCTTTGTTCTTCATTGATATATTTTTGAAATATCCTAATATCTTTAAAAGAAATAAATTTTAAATCAATACCTAAACTATCCTTTATATTCATATTAATAATATAAGCAACACTATTATCAACATATAGTATGTCTCCAATATTTAAACAATTATACATACATTAAATAATTAAATAGGACATGCATTTACTCGCATTGCGCCAGTCTGCATACCAAATCTCTGACAAAGAATATCTACACTACTAAAACATGTGCATTGATTAGTTGAATTAACATACCAACAACAATCTAAACGCATAGGGCATCTTGTTGATGATGGCGTTAAACTCAATAAACATTGACATGTTCTAGAATCAGCTGAACAACTCCATCCTACACAATGTTCACATGCACCAAAACGTCCGTCAATAGTGCATGCACTAATTCCATAACCATTAGGACATTCGCATGTTCGCTGATCTCCTAAATAACATACACGACATTGTTCAAAATCGATACCATTATTTTTACAATATTGAATACCTGGATTACCATCAGGACGTGCACATATTTGAGAATATCCAGGATTACATCCATAACAATCTATGCATTCATCAAATCCTGTACTATCTGATTTACATGTTTGCGTACCCTTTCCGCCATTAGAACATATACAAGACCGAGATTCCCATCGAGAACATATATCAAAACATCCATTGCATGCGCTATATCCAGATCCATTCTCCTTGCAGATTTGTACACCAATTCTTCCACTTAAACATCTACATTCTCTTTGACTTCCTGGAATACACGTATTAGATCCAGGACATAACCCAGGTGGATTGCAATATCCGCCACACCCATCAGGTCCACAAAAATTTGCATGACAATATGATATACAAATACTAGCATCAGATTTACATTTAATTTCTTTAGTTGAATCACAAATTTCATGATTATGTCCACAAGCTACAGTTGTGTTAATAAAAATTATAATCATTAAAATTAAAGATGAATTTAATTTAAGCATTGAATGTTACTATTTTGTGTCTGTATTAAATTATATTTTTTTCTATTTTGAGTTATTTCTAGTGGTCTCAAATTATTTAAAGACCAACATTTTAAAAAATTCGGATGATCTAACGAATCATAAGGTAACAAACTTTGTGGATAAATATGATCAATTTCCCAATAAATCCCATAATTTTCCCAGGTCATATTGGAATCAAATCGGGACTCTAAATGTCCCTTTAATTGTTGTGGTGTGTAAGGAAGCTTAAACCAAGTTGGATTGTTTTTAACAACCATTTCTTTTCTTAAACTTATATTAATAGCACATGAGATACGACATCTTAATTTAAAAATTAAATCACTTCTTCTTCTATTTCTTAAATATATTTTATTTCTATTATTAATATAAGACTTATTTTTGATATAATATTGTTCTTTTTGCAAAGCAATAATTTCTTTATTGCTTTCTCGCCATATTCTTGATTTTATTTTATACTGTTCTTTATTTTTATCATAATTTTTTTTATTCTTAGTATCAATTTTTATTTTATTGTTAAGATAATATTTTTTACCTCTAAGTGAAGCACAAGCCTTGCATTCACTAGCTAATCCATCATATCTTTTTTTATAATAAAAAAAGATATTTTTTTTGTGTTGTTTACATGATGGGCAAAATTTATTTTCAATAATTCGCATGCACAATAAAATCATCTTCAATCATATTATAAGCTTTAAGTAATTCTTTAACCCCGTATTCTATATCAAACACGCATTCCTTAAATCCTTTATTATAAAATTTCTTAGATGAAACAACATAATTCCTTTTATCACAATCCTTTGTATATTCAGCTTTAATAATTTCAAATGGAATTGTTTTATTTATTTCATTACACAAATCTAATTTACTCATATTAAGTTTATCATTACCAAAATTATAAACTTCATTTTTATGTGTATCCCAATTTAGTATACTAAAAATAAATGCATCACACACATCCTGAATATGTACATAATTTCTTATGGCTTGGTTTTCATAAAGTACAATATATGAATCCTTGAGTGCTTTAAAGACTAAATTATTAACCAATAAATCTGTTCTCATTCTTGGCGATGAGCCAAATACTGTAGCTAATCTAAAAATAATATGATTATCTACTAGTCTAATAGCTTCTTCAGCTTCACATTTACTTTTACCATATGAAGATATCGGGTTAAGTAAATCTTGTTCTGTTATTTCTGTTTTCCCATCAGTTATGCCATAGCCTGAATTTGTATTAGGATAAATTAATGCTTGATCATTGGATTTATTATTAGCTAGAAATCTATTGGCTAAATAATTTATTTTCCATGTATCTTCTTGATTTTTTTCACATAAAGAAGCACCAACTAAAGCTGCTAAAGAAATTATAATATCATTTCTTTTTAATGATTGATGTAGTTTAGAAGAATCTCTTACATCACCTTTAGTAAAAATAAATCTTGAATCGGCAGCATATGATAATAATGAATTTTTATTATACATTAAATTATCATAACATTCTATACTAGTGATCCACGTTTCTTTTAATAACGTTTTTATTAGTCTAGAACCTATGAATCCCCCAGCGCCAGTTATTAAGATCTTAACCATTTAATTTTCTTCTTTTATTCTATACTACTATTTTTTATTAAGCTTTATTAATGTTTGAAACTTAATAATACCTTAAGAATTAAGATAAGTAATTATATCGTTACTAATTTCTGTTGTCAAGCCAAAAAATGAGTCTGTAATAAAAATTGTTTCTTCTGGTAAATTAGCTAATATATCAATCATATCGTCAATAACAACATATTTTATTTTCCCATCAAAATCATTATTTTTACTGTAGCTTTTGATCCATTCTAAACAGTACATACCTCGTTGTTCAAATTGGTCTATGGAATAATTTTCTTCATTATTATTAATGAAATTTAATCCTATAATGCATTCTGGAGGCAACCCTTCGAGAGAGAACATTTCTTTTGTTTGTTCCAAATTGTATACATATCGCCATAAACTAGATAATACAATTTTACAATTTGTTTCTTTTATAATTTTATTTAAATTATAAATTGCTTCTGGATCAAATGGTCTTGCTTTACCATTATTATTTGTAATACTTCTACCTGTTCTTAAAACACCATCTATGTCTAAGAATACAAGTTTAAGCATTTAAAATAATCCTAATAATACATATAAATTAAAATTTAATTTTACCTATTAAAATATGATAACACATCATTAAATCACAAATTTTTGTTATCAATGGATTGGTTTTAAAAGTTGCTGGCTTATTTCTTTCAATAATCCAATGAGATGGCCATGCAAATATGTAAATTATAAAAGGAGTAAATAAAGTTGCTAGCCAATAGCTATTGAATATGCAATAAAATAAATAAAGAATTGTAAATAATTCTCCAATCAAATGAAATCTTCGTGTCCATCTTTTTCTATGAAAATCCAAATATATAGGGTAGTATTTTTTTGCTTTTAAAAAAACATTCATATTATGATTCTCGTATATATCTTATAAAATGCCATGGAACAAAAATTCTTGAATGATTGCTACCAGACATTGCATCAAATTCAACAGTAACAACATGCACATCTTGTATTGTTTTTAAATTTTTACAATTAGAACCACTTAATAATTGTAAATTAAATCCACCCGGTCTTCTTTCATCACTATCATCAGCAACAAATCTGACTTCTTTAACATTAATCATTATATTAATTATATTAAAAAACAGAACTAATACAATACCACCCAATTTTATTTACATCAATTGAAAGTTCTTTACATAATTCCTTTAAAGAAATTATTTCATCATCTGAAATAAATCTTCCGGTTGGAATTCCAAAACCTGTATATACACTATATTCTATACTCATATAATTTTTTCTATTAATATTTCTTTTTAATTATCCCAACTTGGATACCAGTTTTCAAATTCGCCATCCAAAACATCTAATTTATGATCAACTCTTCCTCCAATTTTATTTTGAATTTTATTCTTAGCAGCATTTCTTATAAAATTTAAAGAATGTGATTTATATAAATCATTACCATTTCTAGATCCATTTCTAGCATTAGATTCTGAAAGCCATATTTCACGATTTATTAAAGCAAGAATTATTAATGTTCTCAACATTTTAGAATCGAATTTTATTTCTTTTTCTTCTATGTCTAAATCTATATCGTGAAGAATATCTTGAATTTCTTTAGAATATTCATCGCGATGGTCTTTTATTAAAAACTCTTTAAGTTGTGTTATGCATAGTCTATCTAATTTTTCAGATAGAGTAGGTAAATATTTTCTATTGGTAGTCATTATTTTTTTATTTTTATTCTAAAAATATTGTCATCTGCAAAATAAAATCTGGAATAATATCCATTGCCGTCTTCTACACAAGAATCATTTCTAGAACCACAAGAACAAGTAACATTCCAATGGTTACTCATATATTTTAATCTTTCTTTAAAAGAATCTTCACTTATTAATTCTGCTTTATCAAATATTAATTTTCTATTAGCCCATAGATAATCATTTATTTCACTTTCGGTTATTTTCCCATTTCTAAAATCATATATCTTGTCATATAGCATTGTTAATTCAGACATTTTTTATTTTCCTTTTTTTAATTTAAATTTTCAAAATATGATTTATATAATTCAAAATTATTAGGAAATATTTTTGGTCCATATTTGAAAAATGTTTCTTTTTCTTCTTTATGTTTTCTTTTAGTTTTTTCTTCATTAGAAAAATCTGAGCTTAGACCAGATGGATTAAAATAATACAACCCAACAACTTTATTTACTTTTTTAAATGCGGACCCGTTTTCAATACATTTTAAAAAGAAATCCCAATCGCAACTATGCAATAAAGTTTCATCAAATCCGTTATTTTTTATCCACATAGATTTACGACACATAAACATGGGCGATGGTAAACATTTAATCATATTTTCTTTAGAAAATTCGTTTTTGGAATGTTCCCATAGTTTACCTCTACTAGAATTCTTGTCAACAGTTTCATTAGGCAACTTTGTAACCAAATGATCACCATAAACCAAATCTATTTCCGGATTATTATATAAAGTTTTACACATTATCTCTAAAAATTCTTTATTCATTCTATCATCAATTAATGATATTGCAATATATTCACCGATAGATTCTTTAACCATTTTATTGAACGCTGCCGATGTTGTTATTTTTTCTTTTTCATGCCAACATTTTATATCAATATTAAAATCTTTGTTTTGTATCATCCACCCTTCAGATTTTGCAAAAGAATCATCATTAGAAGCAGCATCCACCATTAATAACTCAAAATTTTTATAAGTTTGTTTTTTAACCATATCCATAAACCCGTCAATATGATCAGATGCATTATGGTATGTTGTGATGAGAGATACTTTTGGTAATTGTTTTTTTGCAAAAAAATTTATATTATTTATATTATTTTCTATGACATCAACAAATTTATTAATAATATTTGGCTGCTCTTTTCTTACAAAATCCAATAATTCTTTTCCTTTTAATTGAAAAAAATCTTCAGAAGTACATCCAATCATTTTATTTGTTATTAATTTACAATTTAATATTCTAGCTTCAATAGAGACTCTACTAAAAGTTTCAAACCATGTTGGTAAAAATACCAAAGCTTCTGTTTTAGACAATTCATCAATAAATTTATTTTGATCTGATGGTGGTATCAAATCGTATTGCAATTTATTCCTGGAACAATAATCAATAGATGGTTGCATGCCTTTATTTTTATTATTGGATTGCATAACACCAAATTTTCTTATTTTTGGATTTGAAATATTTTTTTCTAATACATTTAAGATATTTTCATTCCATAAGTTGCACCCCAAATTAATAACATTATCTAAAGACAAATTGTTTGTTATTATTTCAGCATGCATTTTACTTTGTACAAATACAACAGCTGCATGTTTATAAAATTCTTTATTTTGTATTAATTCTTCTGGAATAATTAAATTTTTATGTAAAGCTGGATTATTATCTTTAGACCATTGTGGATCGTGATCAATAATAATATATTGTTGTTTATCATTATCAATTAGATATTTTTTGTTATTCTCATGAAGAAGTTTATTGTTTGAAACAATAATAAAAGTATTTTCTTTAATTTCTGGTTTAAAATCTGATGAGTTGATTTTTGTTATATTATATCCCAAAGAAGTTAGTCTTTGGATTAATTCTTCCGAGTATATTTCGGATCCCCCAAAAACCGATGGGAAAAAGAAATCAGATATAAATATTATGTCTTTCATTTTAGTTATATTCCGCTATTTCACTTAAATTTGGATTTTCTTCTTTTATATAATCAAAAATATTAATAACATTAAAGTCTTCACAAATAGCATCAGCAAATTTTTCATACATTTTATCTTCTTTAAATTTATCCAAAACATAACTTTGTAATTTTAATGCTTTATTTTTATGCACACCATAATTTCTATGTACATCTCTCATTTGAGATTTAGCACTTAATTCTCTTGGTTCGCACCATTGAGAATCTGGCAATATCATCGTATCCCAAACCTGACCATCTCTATGAATTATACTACTTTGTACAGAATCTTGACCAACAGTTTGTATATCATACGAAACATTAGCAATCATACAAGCTTGTATTATTTTGTTTTTCTTTTTGTCTCTTAATGACATAAATATAAAATCATTTTGTCCACTAAAGGCAGGCGCAACTATTGGCAATGCATTGTATGCAGCTTCAAATATTGGAAGTCCAAAGCCTTCTCCTCTAGTCAGAGATAATAAAGCCTTTATTTTTGGATGTCTATAAACACATGTCATTTCTTCTTCGGTAAGATCACCATGAAGAAGATGGACAACACATTTTCTTTCTTTATTTTTATGATTTTCTGAAAATTGAAGCATTAATTGTTTTAATCTATTTTCTGTAAAATCTCTATCAAGTCTTGAATTTCCCATTGATTGAATTTTAAGAACTAGTCCAACATTCTTTTCCCAAAATTCATCCAAGAAATATTTTATTGTATTTTCAATATTCTTTCTTGGTCCCCATTGCGCAACAACAAGAAAATTAAAATTATGAATAAAATCTAAATCTATTGTTTTTGGTGTAATCTCCCTAGCTGGATAATTAATTGTTTCTATTGGTATTTCGACATGACTTAAAAATTGTTGTCCTGTTTGGTTGTTAACAACAGGATAAACTGTATTTTCTATTCCTGCTTTTGCAAAATCTGAAGTTGTTATAATTTTATTAACTCTAAAACAGCCCTCAAACCATTTTGGTGATATTTTGTTTGTTTCTATTCCCGCTGTATATCCAATATTATATGGTGCTAATTGTTCCCATTCGGATGGTATGCATACCTGCAAAGAAATATCATATTTACCGCCATTTTGTTGATATATTAATGTTTTTTGAATGAGATGATCTATCCATCTTCTTTCGTCATTGTCAGCCGATAACCATCCACAATTTCCCCATGGTGTTGTTATTAGATATATGTCAAATCTATTTGGATATTTTCTAAGTGCTCGTAATGCGTATGTAATTTGAATTCCATACCCACACTGAACCAATGCTGGTCCTCTAACTAATATTTTCTTCATTTGTTATTCTTTCATTTTCTTATATATCCAACAATTCAAAGCATCAATTATAGATATATCTGATGGAGTTTTGTTACTATATTTCATACTAGCATATGCAGCAAGTCTTGCAAAACACCAAATAATTAATTGATCTGGCAGTTTCCAAGCTAACCATATATTGAATTGGTCGATTAGTTTGTTTATTTTATGATATAGCATATGGTTAATTTATAGAATTTTATTTCATTTTCTATTAAGCTTTGGTATATTTAATTCTTTTAATATTTTCATTACTTTGTTTATTTTATTTCCTTCCCATCCAACGTGATATATTTCCCCAACTGATCTTATTTGATAATAACTTTAATTTTATATTGTTCTTAGTTCCCAATTTTTAAAATTCTTTCTAGTTTCCCAAGAACCATTTTCGTTATAAATTTTCATAAACAATTCGTCCCATTTGTTTACAAAAGTTTGAAAATTATAATTCTTAATTATGTGTTCTCTACCTTTTTTACCCATTTCATGTCTCTGTGTTTTAGGCATGTTATGAATAATTTTTAATGCATTAATGAAATCGTCTTTGTTTGGTCTGTCCTCATAGATATATGGAACCTGTTGCGATCCAATAATAGCTTTGGATGATGGTTCAATACCTATACCATGATCATATATTGTTACACCTTTATTTTTGATATTTCTTTCTAACATAAATTCTTCTGTGATATCAATACTAGAATAATCTGTTATTTGTTCTTGAAGTCCGCCTGTCATTGTTACAATTATTGGCGTTTCACATGCTATACTTTCCATGGTTGAATTATGTACAACAATACCATTAGCAACAAAATTTTTAGCGCCCTCAACCTGAATATCAAAAACATCCACTTCATCTAACGAAGAAGCTTCAATTTTTCTAATAGGAACTAAGAAAAATTCTTCTTTATCAATCCATCTTCTTTCTCTTTTATTGGTTTTCTTTAGATTAATTCTATTACTTTTTTCTTTTGTTAGTTTTGTGATATTACAGAATTTATTAAAATATTTCTCTGCTGTGTTAAGTTTTAATATAGTTTCATTTCCAAACCCAGCGCTATTATCTTCTTCGGCTATTGATGAATATATACCAAAATAACTTAATATAAATTTTACTTGGTAAACTAGATGAACACTGGTGTTTGTTAAACGATAAGATTCTCCGTATTTATTTCCATTTCCATCACCACTAAAAATACCATTAAGTAATGGACCTAATTTTTCTGGATCTTTCATGAATAATTTGTTTATAAATTTATTTCGGCATGTAGATCCGCATAATTTACCGAAAAACTCACCTAAAAGTTTATTACTAACTCTCATCCTACATCTATTTTTTCTAATAGGACTCTCATTGTCAATACCTAGACTTATACTATAATTTATACCAAATGTCTTTTTTAAATAATTCCCCTTTTCTTCTGCAATATCTTTTTCTTTTAAATTTAAATCTAAAATAACAGAATTTTCATTAGAGCAATTGCCTTCCGCTATATACCAACCAACAAAATTTAAAAAATCTTCATCTATCTTTACTTTCCTTTTTAATTTTATATCTGTATATTTTGACCATATATATTCATCATCAAACATATAATGATCTTTTAATGATATCCAATCTAATAAATCTATTGTTTCTGGTAATGATTCGGTTTTCTTAAGTTTGGGTACAACGACATAATCACCTATTCTTAAGTCTTTAATTTTGTTCCAATTTAAATCAATGTTTTCATGTTTTTCTAATTGATCTTTTTCTTTACACCTATCCGAAAAATTTTTATATGCATATTTCGATTTATATGACAAAATTGCATGATCTTCTGTTATTTTTAAAATTTCATTACCAACGGTCTTAATATTAAGAACTTTATCTTTTCGTTGCAATTTATTTAACACATTATGAAATTTCCCATCAAGAGACAAAGCTTTGTCTCCTATAATAATATCTTTTATGGTTTTATTACCGTTTTCTGTTAATATTCTAGTATTAGAATCTAAACATAGGCCGAATCCTTCGGCATCACTAATGTTAATTGTGCAATCTATACTATTATATAAAACAGCTAAATTTTCTGGTGGCATTTTACTTTGAGAAATTTTAACAGCAAGATTGGAATTATCCAACCCTAAATCTCTTATAATTGCTTCTAGATCTTGTCCATTCTCGTCTTTTGGTTCTGTATGCATAATAAGACAAGCTTTGTCATAACCAACTTGATCCAAGAATTCTTTAAACCACCATATGATAGTCCCTGATTGTTTTCTTCTAGCATTTCTATTATTCCAAAAAAATACAGTTTTATTTCTCTCTAATGGTAAATTTTGGTTTTTAAAATCATTTATAACGTTATCTGGTAAACGTTTAAAAATATCTGTGTTAACAGAATGCGGAAGGTATATTTCTTCTGTTTCTGGGGAAACATTTTTAACTATACTATGTGTTAATTTTGATATTGTTGCAACAACATCGGTAGACTTATATAATGTTTTATTGAACTTTGGATATGGAAAATTATCCCAAACATGCCAGTAGATCATTGGTAACAAAGGTCTGATTTCGTTCTCAATTTGCCATAACCAGTAATAAAATCTAGGATCTGTAACAAAAAATAGTATATCTGGTCTGTGCGTGCGAATAACAGATCTAACAATATCAATATTTCCATAACCTTCAACTGGATATATAATCCATTGATCGCCAAATTCTTTAAACTGAATTGGGTTCATATTTTCGTGTTTTACAGCTCCACCTAATTGAACTAATTGATATCTACCGGTATTTACTAGTCCTTCTGAAACATATTTCATCTGCGTTCCAACACCACTAGGAGCCAAAACACAGTCTCCTAGCATTAATATTTTTATTTTTTTATCCATTAACGTTATTACTCTTTCTAATATTTTCTAAAGATTCCAAAGGTTGCAAATTATCTAAAGACCAACATTTTAAGAAATTTGGATGGTCCAAAGAGTCGTAAGTTATTAATGATTGCGGAATTATATGATCAATATTCCAGGTTCTTTTATCTATTGATGCTTTACCATAATTATCCCAATTCATCCATGATGCAAATTGTAATTCTAGGTGTTTTTTTAGTTGTTGTGGCGTATAAGGAAGTCTAGACCAAACATTATTATTAATACATTTTTGTTTTTTTAATGATATTTTTATAGTATTTGAAATATTTTGTTTAAGTCTATATGTATTATCTTTCTTTCTTCTATCTTTTTGATATTCATTATAATGTTTATGTATTTTTACTTTATTATTATAATAATATTTTCTCCATATAGCGTTGCTTTTTTCTCTGAATTTGTCATTATTTCTTCTACTAGCAATATATTCTTTATTGTATTTGTTTATTTTTTCTTTATTGTTTTTTCTGTAATTAATTTTATATTTTTTACAACATTCTTTGCACCATGAACTATAACCATCCAAAGTATTTTTATTCTTAAAGAAAAAACTACTTTCTTTGTCTAATAAACAATTTTTATTAGTGCATTTTTTAATCATTTAGAATTATTTGCTATCACAATATTGTGTATGATAATAATCACACCATTTGCAATTTAGTTTATTTTTAGGAAAGTTTTTCTTTTCAATATTATAAAGCATATTGTTTAAAACTTTTAAAGAATTTTTAATCTTTTTTTCACCAACTTTTACTTCAAAGATTTCTATATTATCTTTGGTTGGCGTTCTTTTAATTAAACAAAAATATGTTTTAACTTTGTCTAAATCTATATTTGTTTGTAAACAAAAATAGTGTTTATAATAGGTCAATTGATAAGTAGTCATGGTGTTGTTCTTTTTTCTAGCATTCCAACCCCATAAACAGTTTTTAAAATCTAAAATATGATATAAATCGTTATGTTTTATTATAATATCAATTATACCTTTAAATTCATAATCATTAGCTTCAAATTCTATAATTGGCTCAATAAATGTTTGTTCAACAGATATTAATTCATAACCCGGAAATATATTTTCTAATGCTTCTATTGTTAGTTTACATAGATTTGCACCAACCTTAGCCATATTTAAGGCTGCTTTTTTTAATTTTTTATCTGTGAAAATCTCTTGTTTTTTGTGATATGGAAGTAATTTTAAATTCTTTTTAAATAGCCATTTAAATATATCATCAACGTCAACTTTAGGATCCGGTAAGCATGTTTCTAGAACTGAATGTATTGCTTGCCCAAAAGCAGCATATAAATTCCCTGTTTCTAATGGAACTTTATCGATATATTTTAATTTAAAAGAGAAAGGACACTTATTTGTATAAGTGTCTATCGCTGAATAAGATACATGCAAATTTACTAGTCTTCTTTCTTTGCATGTTTCTTTTTTGTTTTGTTTAATTCTTCTGTTGAAGATAATAGTTCTAGTGGAACTTCTACTTTGTTTTTATTATCTAAATCTGGTAATTTAAATATCCATGTTCCAAACAACGATTCATCGCTAGTGTTTGAAATTACCGAAGATTGAATGCAATCGCCAATATTCAATTTCTTTTCATTTTGAAGATATAGTATTATGTCTTTATGTGTTAATCTAACAAACACTCCCATTTCTTTAAAAGGATCAACAGAAATGTTTACAGTTAATTCATTTAATTTCTTATCTTTAGTAAGCAAAACAGCATTAACTGTTTGACCATTAACCTTTTCCATTATCGTTTCTCCTTTTTAATAAGTTTATCAATTTCTTTAATCTTATTATATAGAATAGGACAAATACTTTTTAGATAACTTGAATCCTCTGTATAATAATTCTCAAAACCATTCGCAAAGAATTCTGACTCAGTTGTAACACAATACGGTGATAAAAACAAGCCTATAATTTGCAAATTTAATTTATCATAGCCAATAATATTATATAATATATTATCTATTTCTTCTGAATATTCACCTGAATATAAAAATGATTTTGGTAATTCAATACCATCATATTTTAATAGATTATACAATTTATGTCTTTTAGCTAAAAATTCTTCTTCTAATAATGTGTCCCCATATAACTCTAAATTATAATAATTTTCTATAGAATGACCTATTTCATGAATTATGTCTTTTGCTATTCTATTTTCATTATTATAATCATTTATTATATTAGAAACATATACAACTCCATCATTAAACATGGCTTGAATTTGTCTATTTTCTAGTTCCGGAAATGTTCCTATATAAATTCCTTCTATAAACGAAACATATTTAGGATTTTTCAGATATTGTTCTACTATAGATAAAATTTTATTTAACTGAATATTATCATTAGAAAATTGTTTAAGAATAGTAACAGGAATTTTCTTAAACAATAAAAATTCTTTCCATTCCTTTAAAAGTTTTCTACTTGACATTTTTATGTAATCTTTCATAATACATTTGAACAAATTGTAGCTACAGCGCTTCTTTCACCTTTTGTTAGGGTTACATGACCGGCAAAATCATAAGGCTTTAGTTTTTCTACAGCATGTGTCAGTCCATTTGAAGTTTCGTCTACTGAAATGTTATCAATTTGATCTATATCTCCAGTTAAGATTATTTTACTATTATTTCCTACTCTTGTCAATATTGTTTTTATCTCATGTCTATTAATATTTTGCGTTTCGTCGATTATTATAAATGCATTTTCTATAGATCTACCTCTTATGTAAGTTAAAGCTTCTATTTCTATTATGCCCTTATCTATATATTCTTCTAGCATTATACGATCGTTACCCAAAAGAGAACGCAAATTATCCTGTATAGGACTTAGCCACGGTGTCATTTTTTCCTCTAGAGTACCAGGGAGAAACCCTATATCTTTGCCTAATGGTTGTATTGGTCTAGAAACTATTAATCTATTGTATAATTGTTTCTTTTTTTGTCCTATTTGTTCTAGTCCAGCAGCACAAGCCATTATTGTTTTACCACATCCACTTTTACCAACCAATGTAACAACAGACACTAATGGATCCATTAAAAGATCTAATGCAAATGATTGTTCTTTGTTTTTTGTACTAATACCGCAAACACCATTAATTTCTTTTATTTTTTTTAATGGGGAATTATCATCAATGTAACGTGCTAACGCTGTTTTCTTTGGATTTTTATTAGAAGTTAGTAATAAAAACTCATTTGGATATAATTTTATAGACTTATAATCTAAAATAAAAGAAGCTTCATTATTATAAAAAGCATCGATAAATGTATCATCAACAATAATACTGGTAGAACCTGAATAAAGTTGTGATTTTTCTTTTATTATATGATCTGGGGTGTAATCTTGTGAAGATATGCCTATTGCGTCGCATTTAACACGCATATTAATGTCGCATGAAACAACAACAACTTTTTTATTTGGATTATTTTTTTGTGTTGTTATTGCAGTACCAATAATTTGATGATCTGGTTTGGTTGCGTCATAACCTAAAGGTAAATCATTTGTATCAAAGCTTTTAGCTGTAACGAATCCTAAATTTTTCTTTATTCTAATTCCATTTAATATTGAACCTTTGCTTCTAAGTTCATCTAAAGTTCTTATAATGCCTCTGGCATTTGTGCCTACAGTATCTGACCTTCTTTTGTGGTTGTCTATTTCTTCTAAAACAATTAATGGTATTATTATATCATTCTTTCCAAAAGCGAATAATGATCTAAAATCACTTAAATATGTTGATGTATCAAGTACATAAATTTTCTTCATTTTTATTTTTTGATTTGTATCTCTTTCTAATTGTAATTACTTTAGGGGTTTTTTAATGAGTAATTATTTTTTTAAGTTTTATTTTATAATTTTTAGTATATTAATATTATCTTTAATAACAAGTTGTTGTATTACTGGTAAATTAAATTTATCACAAAAAGAAGAAAATATTAAAGAAGAATTAATATTAAAAAATAAAAAAAATGCGGTTGTACTAATACAAAATAAAATTAATTTTTCATTAACTTCAACATTAACAAATAATGTTGTATTGTCTGATAAATTAAATGTTTCAGGAACAGGTTTTTTTATCAAAGAAGAATTACATTATAATATTATAATAACAGTAGCACATGTTTGTTCTTTTAAATTACATAAGTCTATGTACATTGACAATATTTTTCATACAAATCCAAACATGTTTACTTATAGTGAAAATAACAAGATTTTAATAAATTCTGTATTTGGTGAAGAGCCAGGTACAGTAATAGCTATTGATTATGATAAAGATTTGTGCATGTTAATAACGTTACCAATTTCTAATAATTTAATCAATATTAGTGATAATGCACCACTATACGGACAAAAATTTTATTCTTTAGGATACCCAAAAGGGTTTTGGGATACTGACTATTTACCAATTTTTTCTGGATATTATTCGGGTAAATATTATAAAAGTGATTCTTTTTCTATTCCAACCCATTTTGGATGTTCCGGAAGTCCAATATTAAATAATACTGGAGAACTGGTAGGAATTACAAAAGGATTTTTAGATTTTAATAATGTTACATTATCACCATTATATGCCGATATAAAATATTTTATAAGTAAAAAATTAACTGAGGATGAAGTTAATAATTATTTATTAAAGTTATGGGAACAAAAATTAGAATTAAATTAATAAAATATTAAAAATTTGATTTTATTTTAAATTTACCTATATTTTGTTTTAGAGATTTAATTGTAATACCCAAAAATCTTGATGCCTCTCTTTGAGATGAAGTTGCATATAAAGCAAAATTGATTAAAGCATCTTTCATTATGTCTGGCATTGAATGCCATAGTGGAAATCCATAAAACTTGTTATTCGCGAATAATCTTGCTGATAATTCTAATTTGAGATTTAATAATTCTTCCAAAGATAATTGACTTATAAATATTTCAAACTCTTCAGAAGAACGGTTCTCTTCTCTTAATTTTTTAATGATTGATTTGCCGTATTTTCTTGGGCTATTTTTTTTGGTCCATGTCATTGTTTGGTTGTTTCAAAAGAGTTAATACCTTTTCTCTAGCTTTTTTTCCTTCTTCTGTTTTCCAACCAGACCATCTATCATCTAATTCTGGATGCAAATAACAATTTTCCAATGTCATCATTGCTGTTGCTGCCAAATGCGCTAAATGATGTAATTTTGATTCTTGGTCTAAATCTTCGCCACATAAAAATGGTACTAAATGTCTTTCTATAGCATCAGCAACAATTGTCCATTTAAATCCATTCATCCAATTATAAGAATCGTATTTTATTTCACCATGCGACATTACTCGGGCCACTTCATATTTTGCTAATTGGGGAACCAATGTCATTCTTGGTTTTAAAGCATCGTTTTTAACAGCTTTTCCTGGATTTTTACTTTGATAACCCTTTTCAGATGCTAAACTATTTTTTTCTTTTAGATCTCTAGTTTCTTCTTTTAAAAGTTCTTCTTGTTCAATTGAATCAAGCCAATCTCTGTCTTGATCGGCATCCCTCTCATAAAACATATTTTATTATTTTCGCTTTCTATTAATTTATAAATTAGTTTCATCTGGACTTGCTGAAACTTCTGGTTCTTTAATATCTGATTCCATTTCTGATTCTTTTAAATTAATTTTCCACGATTTAAAAGAAACTATGTTATGAATTGTAGACTGACTTATACCATATTCTCTTGCAAGTTGTCTAGTGGAATTTAGTTCTGGATTATATTCTTCTCTTATTTTATTTACTATTTCCCAATTTAATTTCCTGCCAGGATGATTTTCACCACTATAATTTTTAGAATGATTTATTTTCCATTCTTCGGTATGTTTTCTTCCAAAGTTAACTGATTTTTCTCCCTTAAGCCAAAAATGATTAGGATTGTTTTTCTTTATTAAAGATAATTTTTCTCTAAGTTCTGGTGAAAACTTTTTACCTTTCATTGGTGGTATTAATTCACCATTTTTAAATTTTTCTTTTCTTGTTGTAGAAATTTTATCTCTGGATTCAATTGAATGATGTTTCCCAAAAAGAGGATGATTAATTCCTTTCAAGTTAGCATGATTAATTGACATTTTTAATTTTGTCTCTTCGTCAAATACTCTTATATTATTAACAGAACCAATATGATTATAACCAATAGTTTTATCACAACAATATAATGTTTCTATCCAATATTGCTCTCTGATGTTTAAATCATCTATGGAACATTCTTCAATTATTTCAAATATGAAATTTTCCTTTCCATATTTATTCCAAGCATTTTGAAAATGATTATTACCGTGTTTATTACGATTTAACCTAGAAAGATGTAATGACCATCTTTGTTTAATATTATTAGATGAGCCAATATAGAATTTATCGTCTATTTTGTTTGTTATTTTATAAACGCCTATCATTTATTACATTGACGTGTTTGTATTTTTTGGGCTAGCCGAAACTTCTGGTTCCTTAATATCTGATTCCATTTCTGATTCAAAACGATCGAGATATAATTTTAAATTTGTAAGAAGAAAATCATAAAACACTTGTTTGTCTTTAGGATCGCTTAAAATCTCATAAGAGTCAATAATATTCTTTTCCATTTTATCATATGCCATCTGAGCCATATTTCTTCCAGTAGTATCTTTGCCCGCTATTGTGAAAGTGTCAACTTCTTCATTGTCTTCTTTTTTGTCTATATCTATAAATTTTTCATTATTTTCTGGATCAACTGTTACATCAATATTGTCTTGAAGTGTATCAGTGTTTTCTAATGGTGGCAATATATTTTCTTTAGTTAGATTTGTTTTATTTGCAACAATACTATCACCAGCTTGTTGGTTAATGTCTGCTGTTGTTAATGTTTTTGATACAGCATTTAAAATATGAGACCTAAATGATTCTCTCTGTTCTGGACTAGTTGTAAGTATCTTATAGTCTTGTTCTAAACTTGGTATTATTTTTTTAAGTAAATCTTCTAATACATTAATGCCAGTTGACGGATGAACATTAATATCCCCTGTTTTAGTTTTACCTTCTTTTAAAATTAATATTAAATCTTCTAAAAATGATTCTTTTATGTTTTTACGAATTACTTTTTTAAGTTCATTTAATTCGTTTGTTTGTTTTTTGTTTATTTCTATTATAGCTTTTTTAAGAACTTCTCTTAATTTTAATTCTTCAAGGAAACTATTACGATTAATGAATAATGATTCATCAAATTTGTTATTAATCCATGGTCCTTTCATTTTTTTACCCGAAATACTTCCTTGAACAGACCCCGCACCCATTGATGACATTTCATATAGTCTATTTTTAAGTTTATTTACAGCACTTTTAATAACTTCTTGTCTTAATTTTTCATCATCTTGTATATTATCTGGTAAGTCATAATCTCTTCCATTGATATGTACCAAATCTATATCTTCCCATCCACCTTCAATATAATTAATTATTAAATTTGGATCATCTATTAATACGCCTGGATCTTTCTCGTTTATTCTAGCGCTATCAATGAATTGTTTAGATAGTGCATGAATTATAACAGATCTAGATAAACCATTGTTTTCTTTAATTTCATTTGGTAAATTATTATTTTCTTTTAAATTAAGTTTTTTTTTAAATTGAAAACAACTATTATTATTTGTATTTTCTTTTATTGTCATTTTGCTTTTATTAATAGTAAGTATATGCCATATTGTTTCTTTTTCTTGATTGGATAAAACTTTTGGTAAAAACTCTTTAAATTCCTCTTTTTTATCGTTAGCTAATAATTCTCTAAGTTCTGATGAATGAATATTGTTTTCTTCATTATAAACATAATCCAATTTTATATTTAAATTATTTTTTTCAGCCCATTCTTGTGCTCTTTTAAATCTTGTATCGCCCTCTTTATCGTCTACACCTTTTAATAATATTAACGTATCACCTGGATTTAATTGTTTCATTTTGTCATACAACGAAGTAACAGGAGACGGTGTTGGTGAAATTTCTGGTTTTATTTTGTTAAGATATTTGCTATAAATTTTCCAAACTCTTAATGATTGTTCTGGTGTGATAGTTAATTTTTTAGAATTATCAAACCTATTTGATTGTGAAATAATAATTATTATTTCATCAACATTTGATATATCATTAAGTTTTTTAACTGCTAAAAAATGATCATTGTGTGGCGGTTTAAAAGCACCAGGAAACATTGCAATGATTCTATTTTTTGTACTTTCTTTGATAAATTTATTAAGCGGAGGTATTGTAGAGCCACGACCATATTTAAACAATCCCAATATTTGGTTTATTGGAGCAAAATTACCTGTAAACTTGTAAGTTGTTCCTTCAAATTCAAACACTAAACCTTCTATTGATGTGTTTATTTGATCTGCATTTTGTAATTTATTTAATTGTTGATTTAATATTTTAATAGCTTCTTCGTGAGAAGAATTTTGTATTTTTTGTATGGCATCAGAAACTTCTGATTGTAATTGTTTAAGAGATTTACTATTATCTAATATATATAAACTGTTTATTCCTTTTAAAAGTTCAATTGAAAATTTATAAATAATATTCTCTAATGGTAAAACAGATTGTTTATTTAGCTCATTAATATTGTTTGATAATAATTTTATTTTTTCTTTATATTCTTGTGGAACTTTCTCTAAAATTTTATTTATATTTAAACCTTTAACGCCCAAAGTTTTATCTATTAAATTTTGTATAACGCCTGAAGATAGTTTTGGGAAATTTTCTTTTAAATAATTTTCAATATTTTGTTTAACAAAATCACCAATAGAATGAGAATCTTTTAAATTAAATTTATTTTGTAATTTAGATAATTCAAATAATGCACTTTCTAATGGTTTTTTATCATCTAATTTTCTTAATTGAAAAATAGATTGATTAATTATTTTATATGATCCAAGATCCTTAGATTGTTGTATCTGTTGTATTGTATTTTGAAGTATTTTTCTTCCTTCTTCAATATTAAATGATTTTTCATCAACATCATTTAAAAAATGACCAGAAGAATGCAAAACTAATGATTTGATTTCATAGTTTATTACATTTTTACTATCCGGACCGATTATTTCAGCACTATAATAAACATTGGTATTTGGACCAAATATCTTTATTTGCGTTTGAGGGTTTAATTGTTTTATTGCTGCTTCCCATGTTGAGAAAGCTTCATTAAACGATGTTGTTAATTGTCCACGATCTATAAATTTAGAAGCTAATTGTTCAGCATCTAAGCCACCTAACTTTATATTGGATTGGTTTCTTGCTGCTTTGGCTTTACCTTCTTTAACAGAATAAGATAGATATATATTTATACCGTCTGTTTTCTCAGATACTAAGAGATTACCGCCAGAAGCATCAATAAATATTCTTTTAATTTTACCAAAAGTAAGGGAAATATCTTCCCAAATACTAGGCATATGTCCATACACGCCACCCATAACATTATACTATTACTTTTCTTGGTTTTCTTGAAATAATTTTACTTCTTCTTCTAAAAATTTTATTCGTTCATCCATTCGTCTAAAATGTCTTTTAATATTTAAAAGATTGTCTTTAGCAACTTCTAATCTTCTATTATCAGACACTGTGGCAGGTTTAATTGAACTTAAAACTTCTCCTAATGATTGGATATAACTAACAACACTAGGACCTTGTCCTTCATTAAGGATAAAATCTTGTGTCATTTTGCTATAAAAATTAAAATTATTCATCAGTTTTCTTTTTCTTTAATGGTTTCTTAAATGGTAATACCTTATTAGGTTCATTTGTTGTTAATTCTTTAAAGCCATTAGACAATTCTTTATCTTGGTCTATACCAACATCATCATTTAAATTAACTTCAGCTGAGACCAATACAGATAAAGCTTTATCAATAGGTATTTCAGGTAATAATGTATTAGATTTATTCATCATCATTCTCTTAAATTTTCTTTTTCTAGGACTAGACATATTATCCTCCAGTTTTTACTTTTTTTGATTTTGGAATCCATCTACGTATTAATTCTTCATTAAGAATTTTTTTATTTTCTGATAAATGTTCTTTATCTGATGGAACAAAACTAGTTTTTTTATTGCTATTGTCTTCTTCGTTTTGTTCTAGAACTTCATCAACTTTTTTTAATGCATGACGTAATGATTCTTTTAATAGATTTTCATTCATATTCATTTTTTCATCCTCCAATATATAATTACTATACTTTAATTTTACCAGCTTTTACCAACTCTTCCCATTCGCGAAAGATTAAATTACCTCTTTCGTATGCATCTCGTTCTAGTTCCACCATATCAGAATCTTTTAGGAAATATCCTTCTTGATTATTTTCTTTTTTTATTTGGTTGTTGCAATGTTGAGCATGGTGAATCCACTCGTGAGAAATGCTCCTTCCGACATCTTTTAGGTGACGACCAACAATATACACACATATTTTTTGTTCTTCAGGAATATAATATGCTGTTTTACCTAATGGATTTAGGGCATTTTTCTTATTTATAATAAAACTTATTTTAGGTTCTGTTGGTACTTTAAGACTAGTTTTAAGAAATTCACAAAGATTTTTAATAAGATGAATATTGTCACGAATTGGTTTTAAGTATTCTTCCATAAACTATTATTAAATAGTTGGAATAAACCATTGTAATATATTCTAATTTTTAATAATTTTTGATTCTAAATTTAAATATTGCGGAAGTATTTGTAGAATTTTATTATTTATAGTTTTAATTTTATACAGGAGTATTTTTCTGTTGTTACTTTCTATATTAGATTTTATAATTGCAATTATAATACCATAAATTTTATTTTTGTTTGGTATTAGTTTAAAAGAAACCATATCACCAATTTTATATAAACATTTTAAATGATCGCCAATGATACTATTTTCTTTTATTGTCATTTTTCTTTTTTTTATTTGTATTACATGTAACTATAAACGCTTCTTCGATATATGTCCATATGTATTTTGATGATTCTTTTCTATAGCTAGCTTTATTCAATTTAATTTTTAATTTTTTTGCCAATAATAATCCTTTTTCCCATGCTGCTATTTCTTCTGAAATTAACTCAACTTGATATCTTTTTGAATTTACCAATCTTTTATTTTTATTTAAAAAATTATCTACAGTAAATGTATACGGATAATTGTTTATATAATTTTTATTTAAAAGTAATAAAAGATGACCACATTCATGTAATATAGAATATAATTGGTTTTCCAATTTAAATCTTTTATCAATTGATATTATCTTTTCTGGATAAGAAATTTCATCTATAAAAAAACCAAATCTAATATCCCATTTTTTGGCTTTTATCCATTTTATTAATTTATTAATATTTAATTTATATATTTTATCATCATTACGTCTAATTTTACTTGTAGACATAATAGTAAATATACACTAGATTTTATATATTTTTAATGGTAGTATGGCTCTATTCTTATTATAGAACAAGTATATGTCACTGGAGACATACTACTTACATCCAATCTAACATAAGTGCATGATGCTGCGCCAGAAACATCAGGTGTTACAGAATTTATAGTTAAATTAGGACTAAAAGAATAATTAGATGCATTTCTTAAAGCGGTATTATTAGTAACTTGTTGTGAAAAATTAACTTGTACTGTTGTATTATTAATAGCACTTAAAGAAATAGTTAAACCTAGTGTATTTCTTATTGCTTGCGCAAAGGTATAGCCTGGCATAACACCTTTGTGTATAGCTCCAGAAACTGATTGACCAAGGATTTTGCCAATAAAATGTGTTTTTTCTTGACTTCCTGGAACGTCAGCACTAGCATAACTTCCTGTAAAGGTTGGCATAATATTTAATTATTATTAAATTTTAAGAAGCGCCTGGTCCAACACCTATAGAATATGTGCCGTCAGCGGTAGCGCTAGTAAATAATTTAAAGTCTGTTGTTACTGCAGCTGCTCCTGTTCTCATTAAATCTAAATCGTTTTGCGCACCAACCGGAAAAGCAACCATACCAATTAATCTACCTCTAGATCCTTGGCTTGGTGTGCCTTTAGACATAAAAATCTCTTTACCTTGATAATATCCTGCTGAATCGGGATTTATTCTAGCAACAGCTATGCCACCATCTACTATAGCTGTCATTGTTTGTGCTGTAACATCCGATTCGTTTCGTGTACCATCTAAATGAAATATAAATCTCACTGTTCTTGCTGCAAGTGTTTGTGTTGCTACAGATTCATTTACACCTCCTATAACAACTACAGGCAATGGATCTTCACCTATTAATGTTCCACTTGGATAATTATTTGTTAAAGTAGCTATGAAAGAGCTACTGTTAATTCTATTAATTGCAACTCTTTCAAAAGATCCGGTTCCTGCTGATCCACTTGGATGTATTAACCAAACAGATTGACTCATTATCATTTTTATTTGTCTGTCTAAATTAACTGTTTGTGACCCTGTACCGGTGCTAGAACCGGTAAAGAATGCTCTACCATTATGATCGCTTGGAACATGATCTCTTCCTGTTTCGCCAACGTAAAATGATTGAAATGTACCACCTTGTGTTACTATACCACACAATCTAGATTCATCATAATACATATACAGACCCATGCTAGCATCGGTTAATTGAATGCCAACGCCACCACCAACAGCGCCTTGCCCACTTTGGACACCATTTCTAGAACTACCAGCATTATATACGCCTACAACATATGCGCTAGATCCTGTTTGTACCGAACTATCGTTAGATAAATAACTAAAAGCAGTTGTTCCGGATGTACCAGAAACTATACATGCAATTGCATTATTACTATCGCCTGGTGTATTTGCTTGAGAACCCCATCTTTCGTTTAAATTAGGATTATCAAAACCATTTATAATAAATCTATCGCCAACTCCTAAATTATGTGCTGCCGAACACGTAACAGAAACGATACTATTAGAATTTCTAATTGCACCAGTTGTTGCAACTTGGACAGTGGATCCTGAAAAGTTCTTTATACCAGCAAAAGGCATAAATGTTACTCTTTCGATAACGTTATTGTTTGTTTTTGTTCTACAAATGCTTAAATACCATCTAGTTGCATCAGATCCTGAACCATTACACCTGTAAATTGTCTCTCTGACAGCGGTACAAACACTATTTACAATAGATGCCGAAACAGATGAAGTGTTTACGTTTAAAAAACTCCATCCGCCAGTTGAAGATGTAAGGAGATTGTGTATGGTTTGCATAAAACCATCGATATTTGATAATGATGCTGTTTGATAATATCCCATGTTTATTGCTTATATTGTTTTAAAATCAATATTAATTATTTCCCTTGAACAATCTCTAAATTTTATATCACCAATTATTTTACTAGTATCTTCCCATTTAATATTAAAATCTGTGACTTTATTAGCTAATACAGATTTAGTTAAATTTTCTAAAAACATTGCAAGATATTGTGGTTTCATAGCATATGGATTAGCATTATACATATGTTGATTAAAACAACATTTTGATATTAAATCCTCTAAAGAAATTGGATGGTTGGTTGTATTGACTGACATATTTCACTAAATAATTAGTTGGATTGATGGTATAATTAAATATATGAACAATCAAAAAAAGCTTTTAAAAGTAATATTATATCCGAATGAAAAATTAAATAAAAAATGTGCTGAAGTTAATTTAGAAAAAGACCTACCAAATATAAAAAAATTAGTAGATTTAATGTTCAGAACTATGAATTTTTTTGGAGGTATAAGCTTATCATCACCACAAATAGGTGTTGGATTTCAGGCGGTTGTGGTTGATTTAAAAAAAGACGATTTTAAGCCTTTAACGCTAATTAATCCAAAAATCATTGATATTGACGAAGAAGTAATAGATTTACCAGAAACATGCTTATCATTTCCAATGATTAAAGGCTATATTAAAAGATTTTCAATTATTAAAGTTGAATATTTTGATTATGAAGGAAATAAACAATTATTAGAAGCAAAAGATCAATTGTCTTGTTGTTTACAACATGAATTTGATCACATTAATGGTATTAATTACATTGACAGAATGTCAAAAACAAAAAGAGATATAATTTTTAAAAAATTAAAAAAACGTGGGAGATTATAAACGTCTAAAGGCACAAACAATTCCACGAAAGGCTTTTCTGTCAATTTCTAGTTGAACACCATCACCGACTAGTTTGCAAGATTTAATACTATTTTTACATCTTTCTACAATTTTTGATGCATCATTTTTGTTTGACCAAACGAAAACACTACCATTTTTTTTATCACCATTTGAATCGTTGATTATAGTCTCGGCTTCTGGATCTCCTCCCTTGCCTTTAAACATTTTAACGATATCGTTAAGACTAATTTCGCTGTTCATTTAATTCTCCATGTTCTTTACAAAAATAATAAGATCTATTTTCATACCCATCTTCACTTACAAATTTACCAACTGATGGTTTATCACACTGTTCTGTATAATAATGTTTGCAATGGTTACAATATTTTTCGACTATTTCTCGACATCTTGGCAAGGCTTTTATTTTTTTTATCCATTTATTTTCTTTTATTATTTACAATAGCATAACATTCAAAATTAGAACAACACATTATAATAATAACGGTATTACCATTAACGTCCAATGCTAGATATTCTTGTTTGCCCAAATTATTAGACAAACATTTGAAATCTCTATAATGTATCCAACCAGATTTAATAAAATTATTATATCCATCGACTTTATTCATTTCTGAAATAAGCTTTTCTGGTGTAGCACAATTAAAGATGCATAAAAAAATTCCTAATAATATTAATTTTTTATTGATAATCGGACCATATAAGACTTGAACTTATGCACGATAATTTAAATCGTGGACACTTTAGCAGAGTGCTGTTGACGCCTACTCAACCTATGATCCAAATATTTTTTATGCTAGAGTAAAGGAATCGAACCTTTTCTTTCTGCTCTTCAGGCAATCGTGCAGCCATTTACACCAACCTAGCATTTGTTTATTATAATATAATAACTATAATAAACAAACTTTTTGATCGATCAAAAAACTAACGTGCTGTGAAAGTTTGTTCGTCAGTAACGAAGTTTAATTCATCCCTAACGCGCAGTGTTGTATTAACGCCCCAATCTGACGCAGCTAGTCTAGCACGTCTCTTGCCTTCACGTTCAGCTTCACGCCTAGAAGTTGTGCGCTTTACACACGTTCCCTTTCCGGTTACCACTTTCCATCCACCTTCATTTCGATCAAGTTTTACTTCGTACAATCTATGATTTCTCATTTAATTCCTTTCAATTTTTAACTTGCTAATTAGCAAGTCAAATCTCTATTTTCAACTAGTATACATCATTTAATATTCAATATCAAGAAGAAAATAAATGTCTCTATTAAGATTTTAACTTAAAACTTAGTATTAGGATTACTATATGATATACATTTCACCATAGAGACTTATATTAATACAAAAATTTAACATTATTATATTTATTTAAAATTTTTAATCCTGGATCAATAATATTTTCAAAAATGTAATATCTGTTAGCTAATCCGGATCCTAATTTTGAAATTAACCAAATATAATTTGGACAATCTATAATATATCTTTGAAGTTTTCTTAATTCCATATTAAATATGGATTGATATTCTTCTAAACGATAAAACGATTTATCATTATTGTTTGGTGCTTTTTTTGTGATAAATCCATATGCATTTGGTTCATCTCTTAATGATGCTGCACCAGCGTAACCTCGTCTTAATAGATTGTCACCAAAACAAAACATATGATTTAAATTATTTCTTAAATGTTCTTTTGTTATAATCATGAATATTTTTTTAATAAATCTATAAATGGTTTTCTTAATGATTTAACTCCAATTTTATTTGAATTAAGTTTTCTTCTCATTTTGTCCAATAATCCTGTTGAAAGATATGCTTGTATTTCATCATCAATTGATTCGTGACAATACATTTCTTCTATTAATGTTTTTTTTAATAATTCCTTTGTTTGTGGATGAATACTATCGATAATCTTTGTTACTTCTGAATAATAATCATTATTTAAATAATATAATGCATGCGCTATTTCATGGTTAATTGTTGTATTATTTTTTTCTATGGAACCAATTAAATAAAACTTATTATGTTTTTTCTTTAAATCTAGATAAGTTTTATATATCAAACCATCATATTTATTCCAATCTTCAAAAAGACTTGCTGATTCTTGAGAATATAATTTATCCAAAACCCAAGATGGAATATTAAAACCACAAAAATCATCACAATATGAAAAACAGTTATCTTTATTTATTTCTTTGGAATACCATTCAATGAAATCTATTATTCTGAAATTTTTTCCTTTGAAATCTTTATTTGGATTCTCATAATATTCTTGTGCTCTCAAAAAAGTCATTCCAAGATCAAATCTATTATTAAATGTCAATAAAAATATTTTATCTTTAATTTCTTTTAATTCATGGTCAATCATATTATTATAAAATACACGATAAAGGATTTACGCCTTTTCAAAAACTTTGTAGGAGTTTTATGCTATTGTTACATTAATCGTGTTTATTTATTATAGGTCAAAAAAGATTTGAACTTTTTCTTTAAATTTCAAAGACTTACGTGCTCCCAGTTACACCATTGACCTGATAAAATATAAGGATAAAAAAGAATCGAACTTTTACGATTTATTTCAGAGATAAATATGCAAACCATTGCATCATTATCCTTTATAACAGATGGTAATCGAATCAAACGATTACGTTTTTAGGCGTAGCAAGGTGTTCAAAACCAATTGGGATCCATTTCCCGCTACCATCTACAATACGATTTAATCTCTTATTTCTCTTTAATTTAACTTACTTTTAACAGTCTTATACGTTCTTTAAGAGATTGACCTGGTCTTTTTTCTATGACAGAAAGTTGCTCTAAAATTGAAAGTTTATTTCGTAGTTTATTTCTTGCTTCGGCTTCTTCTCTTCGTTTTCTAACTCTTGCTGGAAAATATTTTGGATACATAACTATCCTTTCTTTTTGTTTATTTTATATGCATGATGTAAGCCATCATTAATATTAGTATTAAATTTAAATGTGTATAATTTTGATCTATTATTATTAATACCAAAGATTATCTCTAAGATTGAATCTTTTTTTATAAAATACCATAATTCAGTTATTTTGTTATATTTTTTTACCACTAACAACAACTAAATCACCAATATCTATATCAATATTATTGATTGTCATTTACCACCGAACCATAATAGCATTATAGTTGATCCTATGGCAAAACCACAAGCAGAAAAAAATGTTAGTTTAATTCTCTCGTTTAGATTTTTTGCTTCAATAAACCATATTGAGAAAAATAAACTAACAAAAGGGATTAGAAAACCTGTTACCGCCTGTGATACTATCCAAGTACGAGAAATGCTTAAATAATACAGTGAAATCAGGAAATCTGATATTACGCTCCCTATCAATACTATTAGATAACGGAGGTTTGTCTGGTTCCTTATCCATATTTGATTGATTGTTTTGTTCATGACTTGAATTGTCTTGATTGTTCATTTTATTTATTATAATTATATCTTGTAAAGATTTTTAGTGAGAGTGAAAAGAATCGAACTTTCATTATATCTGATTAAGAATCAGTTGCAAGACCATTATTTTGCTACACTCTCTTTTTTTATTCTAAATTTCTTTATTTTTGTTGTTAACAATATATTTTCTTTTTCTAATCTTCTTTTTTTTATATTTAAAACTTCAAATTCTCTATAGAGTTTTAAATACTTTTTCATTAATTCTTCATATCTCATTGTTTTTTTGGTATTAATTTATAGGTATGATTTGGCATATTATATATTTCAATTGGAGCATTTAAAATTTCAAATTTATTGCGTTTTTTACTGATAATTGGAAAATATTTTACTTTGTTATTTGGTAACATAAACCAAATAGAACAATATTGATCCGAGGGCTTTATAGTAACCAAAATTAAATCACCAATTTGTGCAATCATACCATTAACTTTCATAAATTATTCTTTTTTATTATAGTATAAGTAATACTATCTGTAGTGTGAAAATCTGAATATATTGTATATGTTAAAATGCATTTGTTAGTAAAACATTTTATTTTATTATCAGATAATATAAACCATATTGCATGAAATTTTTCGTTAAAAGAAGATTTACCGCTAATAACAACCAAATCACCAATTTTAGATTTATAATTGTTAATTTTCATAAATTATTAATATTATATTTACTGGACAATGCGGGTAATGCTCCCGCCTGATTTTCTGTGTGCAAGGCAGATAGACACCCTATGCATCTCCATTGCCCTATTATTAAGAATCACTTTCTAATTCTTGATTCCAATATAAATAACTTTGCCATGATTGAGGGAAATGATGTTTCCAATTGAATACTCTAAATAAAGTCTTTGGTCTGATTGGCTTATTTTTTAGAATTAATCCTGCTTGTTCTGGTGTTCTGCATGCTTTTTCTCTATTGCATTCAATACAACATACCACAACATTTTCGTAGCAAGTTTTACCTCCTTGAGCCTTCGGAATAACGTGATCTAAAGTGAATTCATTTGAATTGGCTTTAATATTAATGTTACAATATTGGCATTTACCTTTGTCTCTTGAATATATATTTTCTCTTGAAAATTTAACTTTCCTTGTTTTCTTTATAACATTTTTAAGAAATCTTATTACAGAAGGCATACGTATTTGTGTTTTAGCTGAATGCAACCAAGTATCAAATGTTTCTAATACTTCAACTTTTTTTTCATATAATAATGTAACAGCTCTCATCCATGTACAAAGACCCATTGGCTGGAAACCAACATCTAAAACTAATACTTGTGAATCCATAATTGTAATAATAATACTCCTATATTATTTTAATTTTAATCAGAGTAAGAGGACTCGCACCTCCAAAGGCTAATGCCACCTGCTTCCAGGGCAGGACCGCTACTAAATTACGGACTTACACTCTGTTATAAAGGATATAGAGAGACTTGCACTCCCTAAAAAAGATTTTTGCAGAATCTTGCTTCGACTACTTTAGCTTTATATCCATTTAGACTAATCGGAACTTGCATCCGATACGAAAGATTGAAAGACTTACATTATACTTCATTAACTATTAGTCTATTATTATAATTATCTAATTCTGAATCAAAAAATCCGTATTCCTTTATATTGTTCATTACACCATGGTTCTATTGTTATGTCAATTACTTTTTGTATGTGTTATTAAACAGGGCAACTCCGATCTGCCCGGAGATAATACGTTTTGGAGACGCATATGTTTCTGGTTACATCATTACCCTTTATTATATAATAATTTGATTTTTTGTATAATTTTACACTTTATATATATAAATTTACTTAAAGAGAGGAAAATTTATGTTTTATATGGAATTCGATCAGTCTGTCACTAGTTCTTTTTATTCTTCTGGGTCTTTTTCTGATTTTATCGGAAGTGTTTCCACATCTGGAACTATAGATTGCTTAGGAACAACAACCAAGATTAGCGGAAATTGTTATATTGACAATTTGACTAATAGTTTTACTGGTAGTGTATATGCTGAATCTTCGTCTGGTGGAAGATTAGACAATGTTGTAATAACAATAAAATTAGACTTAAGAGATGTTTTGACTTATAATGTTTTTAATTTTTCTGGATCATTAGTCTAATTTTTTAAATTTGCATCTAGAAGGAATCGAACCTTCCAAAATGTCATACGATATCAGCGTATCGCCTGTACCAATCGGCTTTAGATGCTTACTGGAGTGTGTAGGAATCGAACCATACTCTTGAGAGGTTACAGCTCTGTGTGCAGCCTTTACACCAACACTCCTTTTTATAATTAATCTTCAATTCCACCATCACTTGCTAAATCTGATGTATTGACATCTAACGTTTCTGCATCCTGATAACAATATGGTGGAATATCTGTATTTATGCATGTGTCTGGCAGAATACCAGAATCATAGGTATATATTTGTATATCTGGTGTATTAAAATATCCATCCGGAGGATAAAAACTACTTCTGTCTGGTTTTTCTTCACATGTTATATTAAAACAACTAACACATGACAAAAGTGACAATATTAAAATATATTTTAAGTTTTTCATATTATTCCTTATAAATGATTGCGGGGAAGGAATTTGCATCCTTATCTTTGCGTTATGAGCGCAATATTTTAACTGTTACACTACCCCGCATAATAAATAGACGTGGAGGGAATCGAACCCTCATGCATCCGGATTACTCTTTCAATTGTTTAGAAGACAAAGGAGATACACGTCTATAAAATTTATAAATATCAATCCGCAAGACAAGACTCGAACTTGTACGCTACTTAATTTCGCCATAGTTTCTAAAACTATGTTGGCTACCAATTTCATCACTTGCGGTTCATTAATCATTCTTTTATATAAATTATATCACTTTTAAATTTTGGCGAAAAATGATTTTCTGAGCGTATTGCTCTTTTTGATTTTATAGATTTTTGTTCTTCTTTTGATAAACACATAAATGGAATTTCATAATAACAAAGTGGTCGTATAGGTCCTATATATCCACCATCATATGCTCCGGTTTTAGAATCTGTCTTTATTCTTTTAATGCATTCTTGTTCATCAATAAACAGTTTCCATCCTTCGTCTCTTTGACCAAATTCTACTTCTATATATGGTGTTCCATATACTGATATTATCTTACTCATGATATCATTCTATATAAAATACTTTTAGTTGTCAAATAATTTATAAACAATGTCCAAGGTGGGACTCCAACCCACACGCTACTTAATTTCGCAATAGATTTTAAGTCTATCTTGTCTAGCAATTCCAGCACTTGGACAAAAATTAAGATGCCGATAACAGAAATCGAATCTGTATGTCACTTAAGACGCCAGTGTTTGAGACTGGTGTGTCTACCAATTCCACCACATCGGCAAATTATAATTAAAACTTTAAATAATATGTTTAACTCCGACGCTTGGCTTTGCTCCAAGAATATCTTTTTAACAGAAAGACGTGATGCTAATTTCACTACATCGGATTTTATTAATTACTTATTTAATCTCCCAACGAATTTAACAGTAATTCCGTCTTCTTTAAAAAGTTGACGAAGTTGTGTTTCTCTTTCTCGTTGTGTTAAAAATTTATGATCATTTACTTCAGAATAAAATTCTTCTCTTTTCCTATTATTGTTAATATTATTATCTTCTTTTTGTAAGAACGACAATACATTTGGAAATTCTTCCAAAGTAGATGGTAAAGATGTATTTGTTAGTTCTGCTTTAGTCATACCGCAAGCCAATGCAATATTTCCCAAACAACAACCTCTTTGTTTGTTTTCATCCCACATTTCTGTATTAGCAGAAGTTTTGCCTTTTACCTCTTTATCCTTCATTTTACCACATAACCATTTACTACGATCAAGAACGAATGTTAACATTTTTAATTGTCTCCTTGTACTCTTAAGAATATTACGCTTGTTGGATTCTGTCAATAGGAAAATTAAAACATTATTATTGCCAGGAAGTTGATGTTTTTGTTAAGGATATATGGCATTTAGATTTTTCATCTTCTTTATTACACAAAAACCATGTTCCGTTTAAATCTAATCGATCTAAAGCGATTCCTTTTACTGTAACTTGACCAGCAAAAACCAATCTATCGCCATAAAAACAATTCATATTACCACTTCTATTAGCTTCAATTGTTGCAACATTAACACAAGAAATAGAAAATAATAATATTAAAAATGATATTAATGATTTGATCATAAATTAACTAGTATTACCTAATATGATTACCATCACTACATTTTAATAACAAACGCTTTGTAAGGGAATTGAACCCTTTAATTTACTGTGACAGAGTAATATGATAACCAATTCATCAACAAAGCATGAACACAGCAAACATCATTTACTTTACAAATGACGAAAATATGTTCTTTACTCCTATTAGTACAATCTAATACAGGGTATAATCATAGAACCATAGATTATTTCTTAATATTATTTGTGATTTGTCTCTGTGTTCTTCTATTCTATCAAAACAATTCTAAATATATCATATTATTATTATATAAAAATGATAGCTAAACTTATCAAATTATAATAATGATATTGTATAGCTATCAAAGTCAAAGCGGATAATTGGATTTGAACCTATAATCTTTTCCATGGCAAGGAAATGTGTTGCCGTTACACTATATCCGCATTCTTGAATTTTTACATATTCTGCAAATTCCATGATAAGAACGAACAATAAACAGTACCAGGCTTATTATACCATAAATTTTTGCAAATGCTACATTTTTTATTATTTGTTTCTTTATGTACATTATTTTCCATACTATTCATAAATTTATATGTTAGGATTTGAACCTAAAGACTTTAAAACGAGTTAGAATTAAAGTGTATACCATATACAACATATAAGATACCATTATAATTAATTGGGACTTATAAGAATTGAACTTATCTCTGCAAATTAAAAGTTTGCTGCGCAGCCACTACGCCAAAATCCCATATTTATTATATTTATACTACGCTGACGCTGGCGAAAAGAATCGAACTCCCATGATTGAGGTACAGACTCAACATAATACCATTATATGACACCAGCTTATTATTATAATTTATTGATCAAGGTGTATGATGGGAATTGAACCCACAAAAACTAATCTCACAAACTAGTCAATAATCCAATTTATAATCATACACAAGAGATGTATGCGATTTGAACGCACTCCAAAAGTTTGGAAAACTTATATGCTACCAGTTACACTAACATCTCAATTTATTCTAAATAAACAAGCGGTAGACTAATTTCGATATAGCATCTTCCTCTGGGTAGAGGACCGTTTACCTTTAACTTACACTACCGCATTTAATTAAATAATTACTATTATTTTCTAAATTTTATTATTTAATTAAAAAATTAATATTATTGAATTATCAATTTTTAACATAAGAGTCAGTCGTGAAGAAACCCACACCTGAAAGGTATGCTTATGTTAATCGAAAAACATCCTTTTCGATACGACAGGCTAGAATTGAACTAGCGAATATTACTTTATAAGAGTAGTGCCTTAACCATTTGGCTTCTGTCGTAAAGTTTTATCTATCTTAATAAGTATAACTTATTGGCATTATATAGTCAAATATTTTTATTTAATTTAACAAATTTTTTGATTCTATATTTTGAACAGGAATTCTATCTTCTTTTTTGACTGATTCTGTTTTTATCTCTGGTCTATTATGTAGATAGAAACATAATACACAAATATCTTCATATGTTAAGCTATCCGGTAGGCATTTAGAGAATAAAGAAGCAAATTTTCCCTTATCTGAAATCATTTTCCAATTTGGAAAATTGTTTTCAACATTAATATTTACTTCATTTAAAATATTAATATATTCTTCTACTGTTTTCATGATTGAATAAAAACTTCCTTTATTTGAAATAATAAATTTTCATTTGGTTTGGTATAAATTTGTCCATTATATGTTTGATTATTATATACTTCTTCTGCTTGGTCTTTAGAAACAGCTATATCGTTTATATTATACCATCTTCCGTCTATTTTATCAAAGAATCTAACAATATATTTATTCATTATTTATTTTAAAACCTTTTGAATATAATAAGAAACATTGTCAGCAACTTCTGATGCATCGAATTTATCTGTTACATGTAATATATGTAATTCACCACCCAACCCATAGAATCCAGTTTTTTCTTTCATCCAATTTATAAAAACTCTTGTATTTGTGGTCTTTAAAACAAAACCAATATCATGAATTATATTTGAGTGCGTTATAATAATTAAATCTCCGGTGGTTAATTCTTTAGATAATATAACATTTTTTTGATCATTTACAACAACTTAACTTAAATTACAAAATTTATTTTCCATGAAATATAAAAGCTTAAAATTACTACTATTGGAATTGTCCATAAATTAACTGTAATTATAAACGCATTAACAATACACATCATAATCATTAATATAATTGGTCCAATTAAAGAAAGTGAAAATTTAAGAAACATTAATTGGCGTTTTGGATAAAGTGCACCATCAATACTGCATATCATTAGCAATGAACTTGTTAGTAATGTAAATAATACTAAAGCAATAACTAAAAATATCATGTAAAATTATTTACTTTCGATCACAAGACAAGTAAATTATAGAAGTGCCAATAATAATAGATGGTATCAATAACAATGTTATATAACCAATAATAATATTATTCAAAGTTGAATTCTTCAACAGACTTTGAAGTCTTAATGAATTTATATTTTCCCTTAATTTCATATATAAGAAATCTCCCTTTTGATTCAGAATTTATAAACCTAATATATTCATCAATAGGAAATTTATGATACACATAAACTTGATCTGAAGATTTATTCATAACTACTCCTAGATTCTCAGACAAAGAATCATAACCTATTGAGTGTATGATTACTGATTCTACTTTTTTAAAAATCATATTATTTTTGGTTTGTTTTATATTTAAAATGTTTTATTTCTGGATGACGATGAATTTGATGTGATATATATGTTGATAATATTAAATTTGTAAGTGATGTTTTAAAAAATAACCCTTTAATAGAACCAATGGAATAATCACTCATAAAAGTTTCTAAAGAATCAATATCGCAAAATTTAATTTCTAAAAATCCTATTTTTTGTTTATTTTCTTTATCACTGGTATTGATTATATATCCAACTTTATTTCTATATTGCAATAAATCACCAACATTAAAATCATTAGTCATAATACAAATTTATTATCTAATAATATTATTAGGAATTTCTTCTGCTGCATCATTTGCATCAGGAGGATCAATCCATACAACTTTAGTTCTTCCTTCGTGAGAATGCAAATGTTTTAATTCATGAAGATTTAAAAATACATTAATGCTCCAATATTGTGTTGTCCATTTTAAAACAACGCTTCCGTCTGAAAATTCTATACCTTCTGCTACTAAGCCCGTACCACTTTTATTATGTACATCTTCTTTTCTTATTAAATTAAATCTACGCATAAATTTTCTTTTTTAATAACCATATTTTAGGACTCCATGGCGTTGTCGGCATTTTATAAAAATAGTCTTTTATTTCCTTTTCTGAAATGTGTGAAGTTTTTTCTTTATCACACACATTGTGACCTGTCCAATAATTATTAATAATTTCTGTAAAGAGGCCTATATGCACTGATATACCATCAGCTGATAGATTATCTTGCCAAGAAAATGATATTAAAACAGGTCCATTGTTTATAATGTGATTTTTTGTTTCCAGGAAAGATGGAATTCTTTTTTTGGTTATTTTTATTGTTTTAAAATTTTCTCTTAAAAAATTATCAATATTTTTAATGCTTGTTCCGTCTTGTTTACATCCAATTTTATTAAAAATATTTTTATAATCATTTTTAATTGTTAATTTATATCCAGCCCATTTTCCTACATTAAGTACTGCAGCTACAGCACAAGAATAATCGTGTAATTGTTGAATATATCTCGGCATTTTATTACGTTAATTATAATATACTTTTTTATATCTTGCAAGTAGGATAAACTTTTATTATTATTTAATAATCCATTTATCAATAATAACTTTAGATTTTAATCGAGATTCTGTCCAATTTTCTTTATCAAATATATGTGGGTTTGTATATGGTTTAAAAATTTCAAATTTTATTTTATAATAAAAACTATTTTCTGTTTCAATAACCTTATATATCATTCCAACAATAAAACAATCTGGTGAATATATTATATTCCCTATTTTGTATAATGATTTAGACAAATTATATTACTTTTTTACTTTAATATGATTTTGCAATATTGGGTTGAACCCGTTGTTTAATTGTAATAAATCTATTTTGATCCATTCTCTTACATTAATTCTTTTTAATCCAGGGAATAATATTTGTATAAATGGGTTATTACCATCATTATCATTAATATTAGGTTTAATTCCATTAATCAATCCTACACAATTTCTATAATGACCATTAGACCATATTATAACTTCAACCAAATCTCCAATTTCAAAATTTATACTGTATGGATATATTTTCATATCTTAATTTTCTGTAATACAAAATTATCATTTAAAATTCTATCAATAAACCATTCTTCTGTATACCAAACATCTCTTAACCCTAATTCAACTGAATGAAGTTTATATGTTCTAATTCTAATATCGCGATACAAAGGAGTATGATAAAATTTATTATTATTATCAACAACAATAAATAACAAATTTGGCATTGATTTAGAATAGAATAAATCACCAATATTAATATTTAATTCGTTTATGTATTTTTGTTGATCCATGTATTATTCCCTCAATAATACCACCTTCGCTCCAAAATAAGATCCCATCAGGTGACATTAATTCATATATTATTTCATCATTTAAGTCATCTAAAATAATATTGTATATTATACCAACAGTATAATCTGGAATAGATTCTTTGTCTACAATTAAATCTCCTTTCTTAAACAATGGAATAGGCGAAAACATTTATTTTTTACAAAATTATTTTTTACAAAATTATAACTTTCTTGCCTAATTTAATTGTTTCTTTAATGGTATGTTCTGTGCCACCTTTTCTATCATAAGCAACTAAAGCAACCAAACAATCACAATCTTTAGCAATTAATATATTTCTATCATAATATATCTTTGTAAATTCATATCTTTTTGGATTTGAAGATAATTTAGATTTGTCAGGATAATGATTTATAATTGGTATGTTTAATTCGTAAGCTATTTCGTCAGCAAATCTATCTGCCCCTTTAGGGCATCCACCACTTATTAATTCTAAATTACCAAATAATTGTTTGGCTTTATATATAAACTCTTTTAATAGTTTTTTATCTTTAATAGAATTTCTTCGTCTAGAACCAACAACACCTAATTTTAATGATAACATAATAATTTATTTTTTAATTTTATAATGTTTAACAATCCACATAGAAGTGTCAAAAGTAAATAATTGTAGTTTGTTTACTATTTTAAGTTTTTTATTCATTATAATTTTATTATCTCTAAAATATAAATGTTGCATATAGCATTCACCAGAAATATAATAAAAATGAATTGAGATTACATCATTATAACAAGTATGATTATAAGTCTTGACTGCTACCACTAAATCACCAATACCAACATCTTTTAATGTTAATTCCATATTATATTTATTTTTTTGTATTTGTTTATTAATCTTTCATAAGTGCTGTTATCAACATTTTGCAATGGCTGTATAAATATATTTCTTACGTCATATTCTTTATTTAGTGCATTAATTGTTACTTCCGCTTCTGTTGTTTCTATGTCTGGATAAGCACCAACAATATGTTTATTTGTTAAATTAATGACGATAATTAAATTTTTCATTTTTTTCTTTGAATCCTAATTTTAAATATATTAATATAATTTTCAAGATCTGAATACGAGATAAATCTTTTTTTCCTCGAAGAGACAAAAAGAAATGTATAAATAAAATAATAATCTAGACATGATGTTTCTGCGTAGCCTTCTTTAATTTTTTCTTTGATTTTAAGATTATATGCTTTGTCAACATCTTTTTTTGATATAAAGCTTTTAGTGGTGGATTGACCTTCTGTGTTGATTCTACCCCACCTAGTTGTAAAATAATATTTATCATGCAAAAATATTTCCCAAAACTTATTTGAATTTAAAGCTTTATCAATATATAGAAATCTTCTATAAGGTATTTTATCGATAACCATTAATGGCAATTCGTTTTGTGGAATTAAAATATCACCTATGTTTAAAGTTATCATGTTATTTATAATTTGTTTTTCACGAAAAGTTTATATTCAAAATGAGGGTCTTCAAGTATATATGAGGTATATTTATATAAATTATTTAATTCAATTTCAGATATTTCTTGGTTTAAGCAATCAAAACGTTTATATAAATTATCTTTTATGCAATAATAAATAAACTCGATTTTTTTTGAAATTTTTGAAACAATAACTATTAAATCGCCAATATTTTCATTCATAAATAATTTATTTCTTTTTATGAACTTGAAAAAATCCTAATTGAATAGCATTTTCAATAATCGTTTCTGAGATTGGTTCCCATTTATTACCAGGTGATTGAATTTTATACCAATATTTTGAATGCAATTTTGTGCTTTCATCTTGATAACCATTAAAATCAATATATGATATAATGATATATATTTTGTTATTTTTTTTATTAAAAATTAAATCACCAACATTATATTTTGGATTATCTGATTCGATAGATTTTTTAAATGAATGGATGATCAAACTTTTATTTGATACAATATTATTCATTGTTTCTTCTGAAATGGTTATTATTTTTTCATTAAAAAATTTAATTGTAAATGCTTTTGGTGTATATGCTGGAAGACCGTCATTTCTGTTAACATTTTTAGACTTTTTTACGTCTTCTCTAACATCCATAATATATCCGATTGTTGCTTTTGGAAATTTAAAATGTTCAATATGTAATGAGTTTCCGGCAACAATATCAAATCTATTTGGAAGTCTTGTTGTATTATTATGCATAACGCGGCTTCTTGTCCCATCCCATCATTAATGCAACTCGAATAAAAACATGTATAGGAATTCTATACAAGGTAATAAGATTTTTCCCTTGTATTTCAGTAAGGTCACCTTCATAAATATTTGTTATATAATCTCTTTTATGCCATATTTGTATAAATTCGTAATTATCGATATCTCTTTTGCTGATAAGCTTCCAACTACCAACTTTTCGCAAAGAATTAATTTTCCATTTTTTTATCATATTAATTTTTTATTCAAAAACTTCAAAATTAATGCAGTTTTTGAATGTCTCTTATAGATCATGATAGAACACAAAAGAGAATAGATCAATATACTTTTATTTAGAATTTATGCAAGAAAATCAAGAAGATTTTGATTTCTTGAGGATCCATAGAGCCAAGCTTTTAACCATTATTAAACATTCTTTTTCTGTTTTATACAGACCTGGAAAAAGAATATCATATTCTAATTTGTTTGAATTAAGAATAACACGCCAATAGGGATCAATGAAACGTCCACCAAATTTCCATTCTTTGTTTTTAAAGTTCAAACCATGAATTTCAACAACATCATTTAATTCTTTAAATGGTTTTTCAAGCTTGTTTTTGATTAAATTAATCATTTTTTCTTTTTTATTAATTTACCATTTACATATTTAAAGAATTCTTTTGTTACATTATCATAAGTTAAACCATGGTCTAATTTTATTGAAATAAAAAAGTATGTATCTTTTTTAATATTGTTAATAAACCATATTTCTTTATTAGAATTAAATAAAATAAGATCTCCAATGCTGATAAGTTTAAAATCAACCATATTCTATATAATCATAATAAACCATGCCAAAGCAGAACCATTTTCAAAATATGATATTGAAAGATTATATTTTTGCAATTGATGGTCTATTTTTTTAAGATCTTCTTCCGTTAAAGAATCACTTTCCTGGATCTGGCACATGGCGGTAATTAATTCATAATCTTTAGTTTTAAATCGTTTATATAATTTATTAATTGTTGTTTTATGCATAATGTTATATTAGAAAGCTTAGATTTATTTTCATAAAAATTTTTAGCTTTATTTCTTTTTTTGATTTTGTTTAATTTTCTTTTTCAATTTAAATTCTTTTACGAACAAATATATTTTTGTCAACTTTCTTTGAACATGGAACATTGGTTAATGATAATAATATATTATTATCATCTGTTAATGCAGCAAAACATAAATCTGTTTTTTCGTCTTTGAAGTATTTTAAATTATTTATTAATTCATAATTTGGTTTTGTTTCAATTTTTTTATTTTCTTTTATTGGTTCTTTTGGAGAAACTAAGACAATACATAAAATAAAAACAATGAGAAGAAAAACTGCTGTGCCCGCAACCGCCTCGCCCGATCGAGGTACGGCACCAACATTTACATCTTTTTTTTCATTCATAAGATATTATTTCTTTCTAATTTTAATCAATTTATAATCCCATTGCCAACCTAATTCTAAATCTTCAATGAAGATATTGCTACAATAATAATTGATGATATTATCTGTAATATGCATATAAGTGCAATTTGATTTTGAAAAACAATAACATATTATTATAATATTATTTTTAAAGTTGACATTTTGAGGTGAAGGAGTAATAACAATCAAATCTCCAATATTAATAGATTTAAAATCAATTTTCTTGTACGTAGAGTCTTCCAATGGCTAAAACATCATTTAACAATATTGTCAATATTGTTAAATACTGTATAGCTATACAGCGGTATATATCTTTTTTTAAACATAGCAAAAATATTACTGAATTCTTATTCAGTTGTTGAAATTAAAGATCACCAATATTGATTTTATTGTACAATGATAATATTGTCTCTCTAATATGACGCAATGTCAATAAAATTTCATATATAGTTTATTTTTTATAAAAGTTATGAGTCATTTTTTCAGAAAATTTCATATATAGTTTATTTTTTATAAAAGTTATGAGTCATTTTTTCAGAAAATTTCATATATAGTAAATGGGCGGCCGCCCGACAAACCACCCCGCTACCACCCCCCTAGGACATACATTCCGGGTATATGACACTCGGGATCAACCTAATGTCATATACCCGGAATCAAGTTTAAGTCTTAATTATGTTTAAGTCAAGTGGGCCCACTCTTCTGCCTCAACCCTG
>ERZ1292623.179-Hain-H51-01um-R1-179-length-71413-cov-15_pt1 | contig 71413 bp, 65 predicted proteins | sample MGYA00564398_ERZ1292623 | MGnify/ENA primary metagenome ERZ1292623 (study PRJEB36523, sample SAMEA6512633) | groundwater metagenome | collected 2019-01-07 | study: AquaDiva: Metagenomics assemblies of 32 groundwater samples
AAGCCTATGAAAAGCTCCGCTACGACATTTACTATGTGAAGAACCGCTCCTTCTTTCTGGACTTCGTCACTATATTAAAGACGATAAGATATATTTTTACGCCCCATCATTAATGATATTCAAGCTAAAAAAAATTCTTTTTAAGAGTTCCGGAACACGCCAGACAGTCGCAAAGAACTTTTTCTGGCTCATCACGAGTCAAATAGGTACTCGCCTTTTGAGGGCACTTGTGATAGTTTACGCCGCCAGAGTACTGGGTACCGCCGAATATGGTGTCTTCTCATATGTAATCGGACTAGCCGGTTTCTTTACGGTTTTCGCCGATATCGGCATCAATACCATTCTCACGAAAGAAGCGGCCGCGAATCCGGAAAAAAGCCACAATCTTTTTGCGACAAGTTTCTGGATTAAGATAGTTCTTTTGATTTTCACGGCCTTGCTGATAATTTTCGTCGCTCCCTATTTCTCAAAGATAGAAGGAGTTGGAGCGTTGCTGTATTTTGCGGCGCTTCTTACGATTTTCGATGGTGTCCGGGAATTCGCCGCGGCCTTTTTCCGCTCTCAAGAAAAAATGGAATTAGAGGCTCTTATCACAACAGTTACAAATATTGCAATAACGATTTTTGGTTTCATTATTTTGAATTCTATGCCGACGGCTAAAGCATTGGCCGCCACTTATGCCATAAGCGCCGGAACCGGAACGATTCTGGGAATATTCATTCTTCGCGACCAATTCAAAAATCTGATAGGCGGATTCAGAAAAGAGTTGTTGGCGCCGATTCTTCAGTTGGCCTGGCCCATTGCCATCGTATCGCTCGCAGGCATCTTCATGTTGAATATGGACGTGATAATGCTGGGCGCACTCAAAGCCGCGAAAGACGTTGGGCTTTACTCCGCTAGCCAGAAAATAATCCAGTTACTTTATACCCTACCATCGATATTGGCTATTAGCCTCTTCCCGACCATGGCCAAATTTATTGGTCAAAATAACACCGAGAAAACCAGAGAAATTATGGAAAGAGGCGTTATTTTATCAATGCTTTTCGCCGTCCCAATCGTCGTCGGCGGATTCGCGCTCGGATCGGACATAATAAGATTCCTTTACGGGGAAGATTATATAGGGACAATTCCGACGTTCCGCATCTTGCTCCTCTCTATACTTCTGGTCTTTCCCGGCTATCATTTCACAAACTATATTATGGCCTATAACAAGCAGAAAAAAATGATATTAATCATATTAATGAGTTCACTCGCCAATATATTTCTCAACTACATTCTTATCCCGATTTACGGCGCGGCTGGAGCGGCTATCGCCACTCTGGGCGCATTACTTACCATTCATGGCTTAAGTTGGCGGCTGGCCAAAAAGACGAATAATTTTTTCATTTTCCGGCATCTGAAAAAAATCCTCGCGACGTCCATATTAATGGGCTTATTCAGCTTGGCTCTCCATTGGCTCGGCGTATATGTCTTGGTAAATATCGCGATGTCGGTTTTTCTTTATTTCGCCGTTCTGCTTTTCCTCGGTGAAAACTCCATTAAAGAAGTTAAACAACTCTTCAAAAAAGCTTAATAAACAATATTGGCATGTGCGGAATATCGGGGGTCTATCATTTCAATAATTCCAAGAAAACCGACGAAGGAGGTTTAGTAAAAAGCCGCGATACCTTGAAACACCGCGGACCGGACGGCGGTGCCAATTACATCTCGCCCGGCGGCAAGGTCGGTTTATCCCAGCGACGGCTCGCCATTATCGATCTTTCGAAAGAAGCGGCCTGCCCAATAACGAACGAGGACGGTACTGTGTGGATTACTTATAACGGCGAAATATATAATTTTAAGCCCATTCGGGAGGAACTTATTAAGCGGGGACATAAAATGAAAACGCGCGGCGACACGGAAGTTATTCTTCATGGTTATGAAGAGTGGGGCGAAGCAATCGCCGAAAAATTGAACGGGATGTTCGCTTTCGCCATTTGGGATGAGAAAAAGAAAACTTTCTTCGCCGCCCGGGACCATATGGGCATTAAGCCATTTTACTACGCCATCCAAGACGGCACGTTTTATTTCGGCTCGGAAATAAAAGCGATTCTCGCTTATCCCGAATTCAAAAAAGAGTTGGATGATTCCGGCGTTTCCCACTATCTGACATTCTCCTCCGTTCCGGCTCCCTATACTCTTTTCAAGAATATTAAAAAACTTCCGGCGGCGCATTATCTTGTCGTAAAAAATGGGACAGTGATACAAAAAGAATATTGGAATCCGTCGAAAGACTCGAAGCAAGCTCCCCTGACGGAAAAACAATATGTCGAGGAGGTGAGGAATTTGCTCCGTGATTCCATAAAAAGCCAAATGATTTCGGATGTGCCATTCGGCTGTTTCCTTTCGGGTGGCATCGACTCATCGATAAACGCGACTCTAATGAGCGAAGCGCTGGGAAGACCAGTCGAGACATTTTCGGTCGGATACAAAGATTTCGGAGGAAAAAACGAATTCCAATACTCCCGCGAAACCGCCAAAATTCTGGGAGCAAAAAACCACGAAATACTTTTGGACGAAACCCATATGCGCGGTTTCCTGGAACAATATGCCGAATATGCCGATGATCCGAACGGAGACCCGGCCTGTTTTCCGATATTCTGGCTTTCCAAGCTTACCCGCGATTCCAACGTCACGGTTGTCCAAATTGGCGAAGGTTCGGATGAGATATTCGCCGGATACGACGCATACATAAAAGCTGCTCAAATGTACGAAAAATGGCGATGGCTCAAGAATATTCCAGGTATTGCAAAGCCTTTTGCCTCGGGAGCCGCCAAAGCGCTTCTCAGTCTCATACATTTGGATTCCGGAAAAGACTTTGCCCATAGGATTATCGCGGGCCAGAATCCTTTTTGGGGACTAGCTATCGCTTTCGGAGACCATGTAAAAAGCGGATTGTTTACCCAAGAATTCAAAAACAGGGCAGACCGAAAAAGCTATTCCATAATCGAAAATTATTACAATGAAATCGGAAAAATCGATCCGAGCGCCGATTTTCTGAAACAAATGACTTATTTGGAAATCAAGCATCGACTGCCAGAATTCCTTCTGGCTCGCGCCGACAAGATGACAATGGCTCACTCGATCGAGGGCCGCGTGCCGTTTTTGGACAAGCGACTAGTGGAACTCGCCTTGAATATACCGAGTGATACAAAGACGAAAGACGGCGAAACGAAATATATTCTAAAAAAAGCGGCGGAGGGCATTATTCCAGACGAAATAATCCGACGCAAGAAACAGGGCTTCGGCACTCCGATTCCGGAATGGCTGAAAAGCGACTCCCCGCTTTCAAAAGAAATGGAAGGTATTGTTATGAATTCCGACTTAAGAAAAAGGAACATACTCAATTATGCCCGCGTCCAGGAAATTTTTTCCGCCAATCGACACGGAAAAACCGACCAAAGCTTTAAGCTTTGGAACCTTATCACTCTCTCTCTTTGGTACGATCGCTGGTTTTAATGGAATAAAAAAATAAAAAACAGTGAAGCAAATAGGCTTCACTGTTTGTTTTTATAGACACACTTACACTACGGTAGTTTTTTTGAGATATTCAACAACTCTCAAAACAGTTGTCTCATATCCTCCGTAAGCAATCTTCTCCTTGGATGGAATATTATCCAGATCAAACCATTGGAGATTGCTAACTTCTTGCCCGCCGTGTTCCGTACTTCCAAAAGATATTTCCCCGTCTCCCAATTGAACCAAGTAAGTTAACGCGATACTGTGTTTACTGTGCTCATGCCCAAAATCAGGCAAAAGAGATGGTTTGTAAGGATTGTCCGGCAGATGGTAATACTGAGCTATAAAAGCCGGTTTGAACCAATCGAGACCCGGAAAGAATTTGACACTTACACCCAAATCAATATTCATATGCCGGCGAAACGCATCCAAAATCGGTTCACCTAGATTTATTCGGCCGCCGATATCCCAAAGCTTACCCCTAAAGAAACCCGTGTTCCGAGTAATAAGGCCAAGCTGCCACCGACCTTTATACATCCGACAAGGAAACATATCCACGCAGGTAATCGGGGAAATCTCCGTAAGAAGCTTGAAAACTTCGAACGGAAGGAAATTTTCCGAACCTTTAATGAGCCAGCCCAAAACTCTGGCCAGCAAATTAGCGACGAAAACTTTCAGTTTTTTCAATTTCTAATCCTCCTTCTTTCAATTTGTGAACAAAATGCGGTTAATATTCAATTATTATTGAACTAATTGAATAGTAGCATTTAAATGCTATTATGTCAAATATCATTGAACGACTATGATTTATGAGTGATAATTACAAACGGGAAATATTTTCAATGACTAAAACGCCTTCTTATTTAAGTTTCATTCTTGTGGCCGCGGCGATAATCGCCATCCTTTTCTATTTGAATATTTTTCTTGGTCCAACTATCGGCGGCGACACCGAATGGTATATTGCCGCGGCGAATGGCCGCCTTAACGAGCTTATAGAACCCTACTCCGGCCGTTTTCTCCATCCATTCCTCGTCGGTTTAATCGCCAAAAATTTTTCCATGACTATTGAACAGGGATTCCTGATTGTCGGCATCGCCTCCGTCTTCCTCTTTCTTATTATTAATATCCTCCTCCTTAAGAAGATTCTCCAGTCATCTCTACTCCTTTTTCCCCTTTTCTTGTCGCCCTATTTTTTCAATACCCTGCGGGAGATTTTCGAGCCGGATGCTTTTTACATATTTCTCTCGGCGCTATTTTTTCTTTTATTGCTTTACAAAATGGAAAGAGCCGGACTTTTTACCGTATTCTTCCTGTTTCTCGCGAGAGAAACGACGGTGATTCTGGGTCTAATGTATGCCGGAATGACCTGGTTCCTATCGAAGAAAAAATTGCTGGTAATAACCATCATCGCCGTCATGGGAGTTTCCTTCTATCTCACAGGTATCATGAAGAGCATCGGCCGGCCGAATATCCACAATTTGAGCGGTTCTGCCTATATGGTCTCCAAGCTTTCGTACAACTTCCTCACGAACGTGGCAGGCATGAAACTTTGGATAAACACGACTAATATTTGCGAGCCGGCTTTCAAATTATCCCTTCCGGCGAATAAATCTCTGGGAAATGTCCGAGAAATCGGTTTCTGCGGCTTTAACTTGTCGCTTCCTTTGAAAGCTCTTATTACCCTGCTCTCCATCTTCGGGGCGGCTCCGCTAATCGTTTTTTATGTATTCTTAAAAAAAAGGAGGGATATCTTCAAAAATTTTTCTTTCGGCTTTCTTCTAATATTGGGCTATGGCCTGGCTCATTACCTAATCGGCATTTTCGCCGGCACCGGCATAGGAAGAATAGTCGGTTACAGCTGGCCGATGTTCCTGGTTGCCGGACCGGTTTTCCTTTCGATATTTTTCGAAACCGAACGGAAATTCATCTTCAAATTATCACTGGTCCAGCTTCTCGCGGTCTGGCTGCCGTTTGTCGTCTATAGAATCAACGGCGACGGGACGGGTTCCCTTATTTTAATAATTCTCGCCATTTCAACCGCCTACTTTTATTCTTTCAATATGATTAAAAAACAGGAATTAAAAGGGGGTATTGACGCAGGGAAATTGCCGGCAATATTCAAAAATCAGGAATCTTTGCCCTCAAACTAAATAATTGATAGGATAAGACCAACTATGGATGTCCGCAAAAAGATAAAATTCGGCGTTTTGGGCTGTTCCCGCGTAGCTTTGAAAGGAATGATACCTGCCATAAACGATTCGGAATTCGCCGAACTCGAAATGGTCGGCTCGCGGAACCCGGAAAAATCTAAAGAAGTGGGAACGCGATTCGGAGCTAAATCCTGGGGAAATTACGAGGATGTCCTCAAAAACAAGAATATCCAAGCCATTTATGTGTCGCTACCGAACGCTCTCCATGAAGAGTGGACGATAAGGGCGCTTGAAGCCGGAAAACACGTCATCTGCGAAAAACCGACCGCAATCTCTTATGGCGCCGCAAAAAGAATGGTTGAGACGGCGAAAAAGAACAACGTCCGCCTTCTTGAAGGATTTATGTTCCGCTACCATCCACAGCATGCCAAAGTGAAGGAATTAATCGCGAACGGGGTATTGGGAGAGCTCGTGAGATTCGAGGGATGTTTCAGTTACGCGATGCCCGACAGGAAGAGCAACGCAATGAATAAAGAATTGGCCGGCGGGTCCTTCAATGATCAGGCGCCCTACTCAATCTATGCCAGCCGAATGCTCTTCAACGAGGAGCCGGAAAATGTTCTATGCAACATGGTATACAACCCGGAAAGCGGCGTGACCGTCAAAACCGACATGGTCCTGTGTTATCCGAAAGACAAATATGCCTTCGCTTCATCCTCTTTCGGCTCGTATTTCCAATCAACCTACAGCATTTTAGGAACTAAGGCGCATATCAGAATGAGCCGAGCTTACGCTGTTCCGCGTGAAATGGAGACAAAAATATTTTTGGATTCCGATGACGCCATAAAAGAAATAAAAATAGAGCCGGCGGACCATTTCCGACTGATGGTGGACGATTTTTGCCAGGAGATAGTCAAAGAACCTCTTCACGCGAAAGATTACGAAAATGATTTGCTTGCCCAAGCCAAAGTCCTTGAAGCCGCCCGGCGTTCCGATGCGGAAAAACGCATCGTATCCATCTCCGAAATAGACGGGGATGCCGAAATCAGCGTCACCTCAAATGCAAAACATGAACGGATACTTCTTACGGGCGCATCCGGAAATCTCGGCCAAGCGATAGTACGATCCGGAAAGTTCTCCAAATTGATTATGCCTACACATGAAGAAATGGACCTCACGAATGAAAAGGCTGTCGCCGAGTTCTTCAAAAAAGAAAAGCCGGATGCCGTCATCCACTGCGCCGCGATGGTCAAGATGGTCCAGCACGAAAACGAGCCGGAAAAAGCCATCGATATAAATATCGTGGGAACCTGCAATATCGTGAAGGAGGTCTTGCGAGCGGAAAGAACAGGAAAAAATAAAATAAGATTTATTTACATATCCACCGACGGCGTCTATCCGGGAACAAGGGGAAATTATTCCGAAAGAGACGCTACCTTCCCCTATAATAAATATGGCTGGGAAAAGCTCGCCGGCGAATGCATCGTCAATCTGCTTTCCGATTTTTGTGTCATCCGAACGAGCTTCTTTGATTCAAATAACATCAGATATGACTCGGCGGCGACCGATAAATACTCATCCAGAGTGCCGATAGATTATCTGCCGAAGGCGATAGAATTCCTGCTCCAGCACGATTTCGCGGGCACCGTGAATATAGGCGGAAAGAGAAAATCCGATTATGACTCTTACAAGGAATATAAACCTTCCATTCAAGCCTGCACCTATGAAGACGTCGTGAGGGGCCTGCCGATAAAATTGGCCCGAGATGCTTCGCTGGATTCTTCTCTTTGGAATAAAATAAAAAGAGATATAAAAGAGCTTCAAGTAGATGACTGAACTGGATATTTTGATTCCCGTCTACAATGAAGGCGAAAATATCGTTCCGACTCTTCGCGCCCTGAAAGATAAGGTAAAAACGCCATTTCGGGTGCTTATCTGCTACGATTTCGACGGCGACGATACATTACCGGCGGCGGAACGAATGAAAAACGAACTCGACCTTGAAATCGTTTTCGTGAAAAATCCCGGAACAGGCGTGCATCGCGCGATTGTTGCCGGCTTTGAAGCAAGTCAAGCACCGGCCGTTCTGGTCTATCCTGCCGATGAAGTCTACAACATAGGCATAATCGATAAAATGTATCAGGAATTCAAAAAAGGCGGTGAAGTGGTTGTCGCGAGCCGATTTATGAAAGGCGGCGGAATGGAAGGCGGCCCCGTTGTTAAATCAATCGTGGTAAGAGTCGCCTCTTTCGTTCTTCATTATATAGTGGGCATACCGGCTTCGGACGCCAGTTACGGCCTAAGATTATTCTCCAAAAAAATCCTTGATGCCATTCAAATCGAATCCACCGAAGGGTTTACATATGCCGTGGAACTTCTCGTGAAATGCCACCGTCTCGGCTGGAAAGTCTCCGAAGTCCCGGCCAAATGGTACAGAAGAGAAAAAGGACAAAGCCGGTTTAATTTCAAAAAATGGCTGCCGCACTACTTCCGGTGGTTCGTATACGCCATTGAAACGAATTACTTGAGAAAACCGGCAAGCACGGTTAAACTAAAACCAGGCGCAAATATCAAATAAAATGGAACAAAATTCAATAAGCAGAGTGGTAAAAGAATGCCAAATATGCGGCAGCTCCGATTTAAAATCGGTATTGTTTCTCGGCTATCTGCCGCCGGTAAATGATTTTCACCCGATCGGCGAAAGGCCCAAAGAAGAACCGAGTTACCCCGCGGAGATACTTCATTGCGAAAAATGCCATCTCATCCAATCGGGTTTTATCGTTGACCCGAAAATAATCTTCCCCCCTTCTTATCCCTACACCTCAAGCACCACTAGGGTATTGAGGGATAATTTCGCGGAGCTCTATCAAGAATGTTCATCGATGTTCGAACTCAAGCCGGATGACCTGGTGGTGGACGTAGGCTCAAACGACGGAAATCTTCTGAATAACTTCAAGGGACACCACAAGGTGCTGGGTATCACCCCGGAAGACATTGGAAAAATAGCAATTGAAAACGGCATCCCGACTATCCTGAATTATTTCACGAAAGAGGTGGCTTTGCGCGTCAAAAAAGAATATGGGCCGGCGAGAATCGTAACCGCTACGAATGTTTTCGCCCATATCGATAACGTAAACGAAGTCGTGGAATCCATTCTCGAAATGCTCGCGGAAAAAGGCATATTCATAATAGAGTCGCATTACGTCCTGCCGGTAATCCAAATGAACCAATTTGATACTATTTATCACGAGCACCTGCGGCATTATTCCATCCATAGCCTGAAATATCTCTTAGAGGCTCACGGTCTTGAAATAATCCACACAAAACCCATCCCGAGCCACGCCGGCTCCATCCGGGCTTACGCCGCGAGAAAAGGAGATTATCCGATAAAAGATACGGTTGCTCAAATGATGGAAACGGAAAAAAACACCATCCTAAAAGACGGAACATTGGCAGAATTCAGAAAAAAAACCATTATTGCCAAATTGGAACTGATGGCGCTTCTTCGCGACATTAAAAAGAGTGGTGGACGCATCTACGGCATAGGAGCTCCGTCGCGCGGGACTACCCTTATAAATTACACGGGTATCGACGAAGGCATTGTGGATTGCATCCTTGAGATAAAAGGTTCGCATAAGATCGGCAAATATGTTCCGGGAACGCTCATTCCCGTATTTGAGGAGTCGAAATTATTCGAGGATCAGCCGGAATATGCCCTCTTATTTTCCTGGCAGATTACCGACGAACTAATACCTAAACTGAAAGAAAAAGGTTTTAAGGGAAAATTCATTATTCCTTTGCCTAGCCCCCATATCGTGTAGTGAAAAACGCCGCCCAATGGCGGCGTTCCTTTTGTCGAGCTATTTCTTTTCCGGAGCAAAATCCTCGTGGACGATGGGTTTCTCGCAATCATCCCATTTCTTCGTAAGGAAAGTAACATATCTGATGTCCGTGATCGCGTAAGTGACGTGCGGAGCGCCTTGCGGAATGTAAATACAGTCTCCGGCGCTCACATAAAGGAATTCCTCCTTGGTACCATCATCCGACTTCGTAACCAGGGCTCCGTGCCCAGAAGTGAAGAGATAATACTCGTCGAACTCGGGATGATAGTGGCTTCCCCGCATCGTGTTTTTATTGATGAACTGGAAATTGAACTCAACGATGGGCTTATCAGGATAAAAAGTGAAGATACCACCCCGGCCATCCCGGACGGTGGTTAAATTGCACGAAGGGTCTACTTTTTTTATTTTCATATTATCGGAATTCTATCAAAAAGCCGCGATTTTTTCAATTTCTCGGGCTGCAAGGGCGGCGTTCAGATTCTTTTCGGCGAAGAGCCGGCCGTTTTCGCCGAGCTTCGCGATAATATTTCTATCCCGGTACATTTTCCTCGCCAACTCCTCGGCCTTACCGATATCGGTCGATTCCGCCACAAAGCCGCACTTTGCTTCTTCAATGAGCGTGGAACGGAGGCTTTCCTTGTTCACGAAAGCCAACACGGGAAGGCCGGCCGCCATATAGGCCGGAATTTTGGCAGGGAAGATCGGCGTTGTGTTGCTTGATGTCAGGCATACCAGCCCGACGTCCGCTTCTTTAAGGAGAGAAGGAAATTCTTCCTTCGAAACCAGGGGCTTGAAAATCACGTTTTCCAATTTTTTTTCTTTCGCGATTTTCATGAGTTTTTCTTTTTCCGTCCCGTCGCCGACGAAAAGAAAAACCGCATCCGGCAAATCTTTTACTCGCTCGGCGATTTGAAGCACAAATTCCAAGCTTTGCGACGGTCCCAGAATGCCGCCGAAAAAGAAGATGAGTTTGTCTTTCGAAATGCCGAATTTTTCCCTGAAACGGTTTGTCCGCTTCGCCTCTTCGAATTGGCGCATATCCACCCAATGAGGCACCGAACTCACCTTCTCCGACGGAACGCCGCGCATCCGTTCCAAAAATTCCTTATGCCCAATCGAAGGAACGATAATCACATCGGCTTCCCGGTAAACATACGATTCCATTTTTTCGAAAAACCATTTTAAAACGGCGGCCGAAAAAGGCAGAAAAGAAACTTTAAGAATGCCCAAATCCACCGCGTTTTGCGGAAAGATATCGTGGACGTTCAAAACAAAGCGCGCCTTGAAACGGCGCTTCAACGCCACGGCGGCAAGCGCTAAAGGCAAAGGCGGCGTGTGGATGAATATCGCATCCGTCGGCCCCGCCAAGCGCTTTGCGGCCCGGAAGAACGTGATAGGCATAAAAAGCTGGGAGAAGCCCCTAAAAATGAAGTTTACTTTGTGATGAGGCAGGGTCTTTATGCGGATAACCCGGATACCGGCTTCATTCTCGACTTCCGATAGCGAAATATTTTTATCCGCCAGATTATAAGCCGGATAGGAAGTAAGAACGGTGATTTCGTGACCGAGTTTTTTCAGATTCACGGCGAGCTCAAACATCAAATGGGACGCCGAGCGCACTTCCGGCGGGTAAGAGTCGGTAATGACAAGAATCCTCATTTATTTGAAATGACGATAGAACTCCTTTTTGGCCAATTCATACCGGTTACCCCAGCCTTTCATCTTTTGAAGCTTTTCCTCCAAATCAAGCATAATCTTCGCCGAGATGAGGATGGACTCTATGGAATCCCCCTCTTCGTTCCGAGCGATTTTCGCGCCGATTGTCCGGTACATTTCCCGATAGCTCTGGGTTTTGAATATCCTCTTCTTCCTGATTATCCGATGATTGTCTTCGGACTGGTATTTGATAGCGTCGATTATCCGGACATTCCGGCCGTGCACTTTCAATTCCACGACATCTCTCGGGCCAACTCTGGAAGTGCCTTTTTCGCTGAAGGTCGTCGTGAAAGACGCGCCGTTTTCCAATTCTATCCAGACTTCGACGGCGTGGTCATGAAGGAGCTTAATATCGAAATCCTTCGGCTTGCTGAAATTATTGAGATGGAGGAAGTGGTCGATTTGATGGCAGCCGTTCGCGAAAAAAGTGCTCCGCGAAACCGGCCAGTTGTACCAGAAAAATTCCGGCTGGATGAGCTCGTAAACGATGGAGTGATAGGAAATCGGATCGCCATACTTCACGCCTAAATCCTTGAGGGCGAATTTGTTGAAAATTCCGTAGCGCTTATGGAAGCCGATGAAAACTTTCCGGCCCGCCTGACGCAGGGCTTTTTCCAATTCGGCCAGTTCCTCATAGTCGTTTACGACCGGCTTTTCCACCACGGCGTAGGCGCCCCGCTTCAAGGCGTGGAGAGTGATGGGAACGTGGGTGTGGTTGTAGCTCGCAACGAAATACACGTCGCCTTTTTCATCCGTTTCGGGAAAAGGCGCGGAGCTCCATTTTTCCACTCGCCGCTCGATTGAAATCTGCGTCGGGTCTATCTCGTGAACCGTCCGGATATCCACGAACGGCTTCATATACGGCAGGATGTTGATTTTGGCATAATTGCCGAAGCCGTAAAGGACTCCGGTCTTTTTTCCCGATATCGCTTTTTTAATCTCTCCCCTGGTTTCCGAAACCGGCTCCGGAGCCGGCGTTCCGATTTTTTCCGCCTTAGACCAATCGGTATTTTTTATTTCTTCCCGCAATCCTTTTTCCAGCCTTCCGCGCATTTCTTCCGAAACTTTGTTTCCCGAATAGACGCTCCAGGCTTTCGCCTCCTTCCACCAGGGATTTTCTTTTTTATCGCCAATCGGATAGTAAAGAATTTCGTTGTCTTTCCCGCTAAAGGCGGACCCGTCTTGGGCGGGGAAAATAAATTCTTCGGACAAGACAATCCGCTCGGCAAGCGCCGGATGCCAAGGAGCTAAAAAATCGACAATGTCGCCTTCGCGGAATTTTCCGTTCTCCGGCTTTTCGACGATTTTTCCGATGCCACAGGCGATATACTTGTCGTTGCGCCGCTCTTCCCGAAGGCGCGACCAGGTTTTCGTAAACATTCCGACCGGCCCCACGACCGGAAAATAATTCAAAAGCAGGCGCAGGCTTTTCGGGCGCGTGTGATAGACGTTTTCGAGTTTTTCGAGGTTTTTCCAGGCTAAAACCCGGACTCTATATCCGCTCTTATTCCGGAAATAGTCCAAAAAGCCGCCTCTCCATTTTTTACCGGCAAGTATCCTCATAAGCCATTTTATTCTACCCCGAGAGCGGGAAATTGTTAAGCGCTGCCGTTATTTTTTCCGCGGCGAAGCCATCACCGAAGGCGCCGTGTTTTTTGGCCATAGAGGCATAGTGCGCCGGTTCATCCAATAACCTGGAGGTTTCGCGGATAATGGTGTTTTTTTCGGCGCCGACAAGCATCGCGTTTCCGGCCGCGACGGCCTCGGGCCGCTCCGTCGTTTTGCGGAGCACCAGAATCGGCTTTCCCATCAAAGAAATTTCCTCCTGAATACCACCGGAATCCGACAGAATTATAAATGCCTTATTCATCAAAAAAAGAAACGGTTCGTAGTCCAACGGCTCGGTAAGCAGAATGCCCGGCGCGCCGCGGAGCATTCCAAAAACCGCTTTCCGAACATTCGGGTTGGGATGCACCGGATAGACGAATAAGATATCCGGTCTCTTTTTGGAGATATCGAGAAGCGCTTCGCAAATATTTTTGAGCCCCTCACCGAAATTTTCCCGCCGATGGGCGGTAACGAGGATTATTTTCTTTTCCCCGGAAAATTCCATTCCGTATTTTTCGTTGAAATAATTTTCCCACTTCGCGCCGAAATCTTTTCCGGCGGAAACGAGGCGCACGGCGTCCAGCGCCGTATTTCCCGTGACGAATATCCGGCTCTCCGGAATGTTTTCTTTCAGAAGATTTTTCTTGGCATCTTCGGTCGAAGCGAAATGAATATCGACCAAAGGCGCGATAAGCCGGCGATGCGCTTCTTCGGGAAAAGGATCGGACTTATTCCAAGTGCGCAGGCCAGCCTCAACATGAGCGATTCTGATTTTGAGATAGAACCCTATAAGCGCGGCGAGAAAAGCGGTAAAGGTATCACCCTGAACCGCGAGAAGATCGGGCTTTTCTTTTTTTATTATCCTCACGAAAGACAAAAGCCCCCAGGCGCTTTTTACCCCGCTCCAGCCTTTCCTAAAAATCCCCGCTCCGAAAAATTCCCGGTCATTCAGGGATATTTTTAAATCAAAATCCGGCTTCAAACCGAAGGCAGAGAGCGCCTGGTCCAGCATCGCGCCATGCTGGCGGAAGACACAAGCGAGCACCCTGAATTTTCCGGAAGCTCGGAGCGAAAGGATGATCGGCGCAAGTTTGATTGCTTCGGGTCGGGTGCCGAAAACCACGAGAACCGTTTTTAATTTCGACCCTGTCATTTTCCTTTCAGTCTTGCCTTAAAAAGCTTTATATCCACCAAAAATCTGTACCAAAATCCCTGGAGAGAGTGGAAAATCAGCCCTTCTTTTCCGTCCAAAAAGCCGAGCCGGATGAAAAAACGATAGAAAAAATAAAGGCACGGCCGGAGAAAAGGAGGTAGACGGTAATAAAACGAGCGTTTAGAATTATTCGCGGCTCCGCCCTTCAAAACATCCCTTGCTTCCCTGTCCGAATAATTTTTGTGGCGCTCGAACCATTCTTTCAATCCTTTCCGGTTGTCGTCCGCGAAATCGTTTTTCAGGCGACCGACTTCGCCTTCGAGCAGTACGATATGCTCATCCATTTCTTTATCTTCGGAGCGTCCCTTCCCCTTCCGCCACAGCCTCAAAAACCAAGCGGGATAATAGCCGCCGTGCTTTATCCAGCGCCCCATAAAATAGACTCGGCGCTTGATATAATAGCCGTTGGCCGCAGAATCCGAATCGACAGCCTTCCGGATTTCATCCGCCAACTCCGGCGTCAGATATTCATCGGCGTCCAATTTCAATATCCAGTCGCTTTTTATTTCCAAATTATCCAAAGCCCAATTGAATTGCTCCGCCTGATTTTTGAATGGATGAACAAACACCTCGGCACCGAGCTTTTCAGCCAATTCAGCCGTTCCATCCGTACTGCCGGAATCGACTACGATTATTTGCAAAACGATTTTTTTTGCACTTTTTAGGCATCTTTCAATATGCAAAGCTTCATTTTTCGCAAGAACTATGAGAGTAATGGGTTTCATTTTTCCAATACCTTATTATATTCGGAGAGCATCATATCCGATGCCTTGTCCGGAGAAAATTCTTTTTGAATCATTTCTCTGCCTTTTGCCTTAAATTGTTTTTTTAGATCTGGGTTTTTTAAAACCTTTAATATTGCTTCCGCAAACTTTTTCTCGTCTTTTTCAATAACCATGCCGGCCCCGTATTTTTCAACATAGGGGCTTATTCCAACTTCGGGTGTAATCACAACCGCTGTTCCATATGCTCCTTCCATGGCAGCCATGCCGAAATTTTCCGAATAGGACGGCAAAACAAAAACTGAAGAATCGCCGAAAGCGGCTGTTTTTTCGCCACCCGCAAGCATCCCCGTAAAAACAATATCAATTCCCTCTTTTAAATCGTTCTTCGCCATAAAACCCCGAATTTGTTTCTCGTAATTATCTTCATCGCCGCCCGCTATGACCAGAATTGCTTTCGGCTCCTCCGCCAAGACCCGCCTGAATGCCGGAATCAAAGTATCAAAACCCTTCTTCCAATTCAAACGGCCGAGAGAGAGGATAATCTTTCTGTCGGGCGTTATGCCGAATTTTTCCCTGGAAAATTTCGGAGCGGATTTTCCGCCAAATTCATCCAACTCAATTCCGTTTGGAATTATGAATGAACTTTTGAGCGGCAAGCCGGCCGCCAAGTACTCTTTCTTTTCGGCCTCGGCTGTAAAGTGGATTGCGGCTGCGCCGGCCAAATTTTTCTTCTCCACCAAATTCAGGTAAAGCCATTTTTTAAAATTGCTTTTTCTGGCCAGTGGCTCTTTCATTAAGCTTCCCCGGGGAGAAATAATATACGGCTTTTTGGATTTATTCGCATAACAGGCGCCCAAAGCGGAAGCCGCAAGAAAAACCGAAGTTATATGCACCACATCAAACTCTTTGATGTTTTCTTCCAGAGCTTTGCGCAATGCGCGCGAATAAATCCAAAATCGGGGAAACGAAACGGGAAAATAAAAAACTTTTACTCCGTCTACCGGTATCTCCTGTCCCAACGGAACATCCAGTGTTTCGCGCCCGTTTATATTCGTGGTGTAGACCGTCACATCCGCTCCTTTTTTCACAAGCCATTTATTCAAGGAATGAACGCTCTGAATCGGCCCGCCGTAGCCGTATGCGGGCAGATAGCTGGGAACGATATGGAGAATTTTCATTTATTTCCGCTCCGAGGCGTGCTTCAGATCGCCCCAAAAACCCTCCCATTCGCCGACACATCTCGCCAATTCCTGGATGAAATAAACCCAGAGAAAAGGAAAGAAATCCTTCAGCTTGTTCTGGGAACGAAGACTGATTTTTCCGACACGCAAAGTTGTGGGAATTATCAAAATAAATCTCAATACGAAAACAGCGTCCTTCGCGAGTAATTTAGCAAAAAGATAAAACAAAGAACGCTTATCCATAAAATACTGCTGGAAGGGGCCGAAGCGCCCGCGCGCCTTCCTTACATACCAGAACTCGCTGAAATTGTCCGGCTGGGGATGCTGAACCACAATCGACGGGTCATAAACTTTTTTATATCCGCCTTCGGTCAGCTTTTTCCCCAAAAGCCAATCCCGGCAAAATCTCACGGGATAGCTCTGCCCGAACATACCGAGTTTTATCGCCAAATCCTTCCGGACCGAAAACGCCTCAGTATAATACATATCATCGCGCCCTTCATGTTCAAAAATGTGCAACGCCCCGATAAACCGGGAGAAAACGCTTTCGGTGCGGGGATTCCGGCAATCCACCAAAACCCAATCGGCGCCCGCATCGTATTTTTCCTTGAGCCGCTCCAAAAAATCGCGGGGCGGCCGCACGTCGGCGTCGGCTTGGACTATCACGTCCCCCGTCGCCTGCTCTATTCCCAAATTGACCGCTTCACAGCATCCTTTTCTCGGCCCGTTTATGAGACGCACGCCTCTTGAGGCGTATTCCTTGATTATTTCCGCCGTCCGATCGGTTGAGTCGTCCACAACCAGGATTTCCTTGTTCGGATAAGACAATCCGATGAAATTTTCCAATGTTTCGCGAATATCCTTCTCCTCGTTGAAAGAAGGGGTAATAATGCTGAATTTAAGGTCGTTTTTGCCCATTAGGAACCGCTAAAATGTTATGCGACGTTCTTATGGTAGGTTCTTCCTTTATCGGCGTCAAATTATTGTCGCCTATGAGATACAAAACATAACCGACTCCGTCAAAAAAACTTTTCGCGTTGCTCCAATTAAATCCGGCCTCATTCCAATTATCCCGATTGTATTCAAAAATTACGGCGGGTTTGAATTTTTTTATGCTTTCGGCCGCGCCTTTGATAATCGGAAAATCGCTTCCCCGCGTGTCTATTTTGACGAGATCCAAGCGGCTCAATTTTTCCTCCGCCGCCAATTTATCCAAAGTCGATACCTGAACCTCAAAAGATTTTTCCAAATTATTCAGTTCATATAAGCTGGAAGTTCCTTTATCCAGCATCCGATCGCTGTAGGAAAAAAGATTCGTCTTTCCTTCTTTGTCGGACAAAGCCGATCCGAAAACTTTTATGTTATTGAAACCATTGAGCCCGATATTATCCGCCAATTTCCCGCGGATATCCGGATGCGGTTCAAAAGCAAGGACTCTTCCTTTTTCGCCGGCCAATTTGGCCATCGGAAGCGTGTGGGTGCCGATGTAAGCTCCCGCGTCAATCGCGACAAAACCTTCTTTGATGAATTTTTTGAAAATATCGATGACTTTTTTCTCATACTGTCCGCGAAAAAAAATATCCCACTCCACATACGAGGAGGTATCGATATTGACCAGTAATCCGTCGCCGTATCTTATCGTTCCTTTAAAACGGAATTTTTCGGGGTTGAATAGCGCCCTCAATATCCTCTGGGTTCCCCGCGGATGGAATTTCCGGGTAACGGCCGCGAGAATTCTAGCGAATATTTCCATAAATTTCTTTCAGGGATGATACGACATAGTTAAGCTCTTCTTCTGACATAATGGGGCCGCTCGGCAGATAAAAGCCGTTCTTGCCCGTCCGATTCGCCGCCGGGCAATCGCCTTCTTTAGTCCAGCCCTGTTTTATGAAAATTTCTTGCATATTAGCCGGAATGAACGCTTCGCGCGTCTCAATACCTTTATCTTTCAACGCTTCCATTACCTCTTTACGCTTGCCTTCCAACTTTCCTTTTAATTCCACGTGAAACATCCAATAAACGTTTTTCGCGTAGGACTTTTCAATAGGCAGCCGGATATCGGCCAAATCTTTCAGATTTTTCAGATAAAAATCGGCTATTTCCCTCTTCTTCCGAATAACCGTTTCGATATTCTTCAACTGGGCGCAACCCAAAGCCGCCTGAATATTGGTCAGGCGGTAATTGAAGCCCACTTCGGCGTGCATGAATTTATTCCCGCTTCCGTAAGCCAGCGATTTCAGCGACCTCGCGCGGTCCGCATATTCTTTCTTATTCGTTATGAGCATTCCCCCTTCGCCGGTCGTGATTATCTTGTTCGCATAAAAACTGAAGACGCCGATATCGCCGAGAGAGCCGGCTTTCTTTCCATTGTATTCCGCGCCGTGAGCTTCGGCCGCGTCTTCAATGACGAAAAGATTGTGTTTTTTGGCAATGGCCAATATCGGGTCCATATCCGCCGGATGGCCATAAATATGCACCGCCATAATGGCTTTGGTCCGAGAATTAACCTTCGCTTCAATAAGCAACGGATCCAAATTCCAGGTGTCGGGCTCAATATCTATCGGCACCGGTTTCGCGCCCGTATACAGAACCGCGAAGAAGCTCGCCATATTGGTAAACGTGGAAACCAAAACTTCGTCGCCGGGACCGATTTTTAGGGTCGCAAGCGCCAAATGGAGCGCTGTCGTGCCATTTGAAGCGGTTACCCCGTAAGAGCAGCCGGAATACCCGGCGAATCCGTTTTCAAATTCGCCGATGAATTTTCCGAAATTGCCGGAAATTTCCCCGGAATCGAGGGCTGCCATCACCGATTTTTTCTCTTCCTCGCCGATTAGCGGCCTAGAAACTGGTATATGCATCGCTTCTGATTATACCTCAATATCACTTGGATACCACATAATTTCCCAAAACCAAAATATCGATTTCGCTTCTCCTGAAAGTCGAGTAAGCGTCTGCCGGCGTATTCACTATCGGTTCGCCTTTCAGATTGAACGACGTGTTGAGAATCAAAGGCACGCCGGTTTTTTCATAAAACGCTTTTATTAATTTGTGATAGCGGGGCGATTCTTCCGCAAATACGGTCTGCGGCCGGGCTGTTCCATCCACGTGCGTGATTGCCGGAATTATCGATTGCTTTTCCTTCCTGACATTCACGACATAAAGCATAAACCGGGCCGGCAGATGGGTTTCCGCTTCGGGCAGTTCAAAAAAATCATTCGCCTTATCTCCGAGAACCGAGGGAGCGAATGGTCGGTATGGTTCGCGGAATTTTATCTTGGTGTTCACGATATCTTTCATATCCGCCCGCCGGGGGTCGGCGATAATCGAACGGCTGCCGAGCGCGCGCGGACCCCATTCGAAACGGCCGTTAAACCAGCCGACGACTTTGCCTTCGGTAATGGCGCCCACGACGGCGCCGATCAGTTCGTTTTCATTATTGAAATAGCGATGAGCGATTTTTTCTCCGTCCAAAAAACCTTTAATCTCGGCATCGGAGTACTCGGCGCCGAAATAAGCGTGCCTCATCACGTATTTCCTGGGAGCGCCGAAAATTTGGTGTTCAACGAGCAAAGCCGAACCCAGGGCGCCGCCGGCATCGCCGGCCGCAGGCTGGATGAACATGTTTTTGAAAGGAGATTGCTTCAGCATCTTCCAATTCGCCACCGAATTCAGCCCGACACCGCCGGCCAGGCAAAGATAATCGCAGCCGGTCAATTTATGCGCCTCATTCGCGAGCCTTATGACCGCTTCCTCGTGGATTGCCTGAAGCGATGCGGCAACATCGGCATAATATTCCTGTTCCAAGGCGATTTTTTCGTATTCTTCCCCTTCCGGCTTGGGCCCGAAATAGGAAGGCCAGCCGGTTTCACGGGTAAAAAATTTTGATTTTGGGTCGCGCGGCTTTCCGAAAAGCCCGGTGAATTTATCGGAATAACTCCGACTAAGCGAGTGATGGAAGCTGAAATAACTTAAATCGAGTTCATACGAACCGTCGTCAAAAAATTTTATCATTTTTCTAACCTTATCCGCGTATTTTGGCTTGCCGTAAGGCGCCATACCCATCACTTTGTATTCGCCTTCGTTGACCTCAAAACCGAGAAAGGCGGTAAAGGCCGAGTAAAGGAGGCCGAGCGAGTGGGGAAAGCGAATCTCCTTCAATATCCTGATCTTGGTGCCCTCTCCGATTCCAATCGTGGTCACCGCCCATTCGCCGACTCCGTCTATCGTGATAACAGCCGCCTTTTCATAAGGCGAGGAAAAGAAGGCCGATGCGCCGTGAGCCAAATGATGTTCGGCAAAGAGAATTTTTTCGGGAGCGACATCCAGCTCTTTGGCGATAAGACTGCGAACCCACAACTTGCTCAAAAAAAGATGTTTTATGGATTCTTTGAAGACAAGGGGGGCGAACGGGAAAGTTGCCAGATTGTTTTTGAATATCCTTTCGAACTTCAAGAAGGGCTTTTCGTAGAAAATCACGTAATCCAAGTCGCGGACGTCCAGATTTCCCTCTTTAAGGACGAATTTGATGGCTTCCTTGGGAAAAGCGGAATCGTTTTTCTTCCTTGAAAAGCGCTCTTCCTCGGCCATTGCGACCGGCCGGCCGTCAACCAAAAGGACGGCGGCGGAATCGTGGTAAAAGAAGGATAATCCGAGGACTTTCATGGTTGGTTAAAATTCATTCTCAAAATCCTTGAGAATGGTGGGGGTTTTTTCTTTCTTTATCCAATTGGATGTTTTGGATTGGACAGCCAGCGGATTTTTACCGAAGAGCCTGAAGGGCAAGGCAAAAAGGGCAAAAATCGTGAAATAAAAAAAAACCAATACTACGCCGGAAACGAAGTTCCCGATAATCAGGCCGAACTTCATCCAACCGTCAAAAATCTTCTTGAAAATCCCGCGATTCATCTCAGAAAATAGTGTAGATGAACGGCCCGAGAGGCGAACTCTGCGCGAAGATTATAATAAGGAAAAAGACGACAATAAGCGCAACCATGGGAATCAGCCACCACATCTTGTTCTGCCAAAGAAATTGGAAAAGCCGGCCCACAATCCCGAAACGGATGGAAATCGTCCGCCGGATACCCGATAACTTTTCAGAGATATTCATAATTTCCATTATAACCCCGATTTGGGACCGTTGAAAAGCCGCTCGACTTCTTCGGCAATCGATTCAGCCATGGCCTCGTAGCCGATAGCGAACGGATGACTGTCCAAATAATTATTGAAAATCGGATTCTCTTTATCCCCGACCATCCGGACCATGAGAGGTTTGGCGCTTACGGTCGGCACATTCAATTGTTTGAAAAAATCGGCAAATGTCTTTTCTATTTCTTCATGGAAAAGAACGTTCCGCTTATAGTTGTCGGGAATCGCATATCCTTTTGAAACCAGATAATCTTCCAAAACATCCGGCTTATCGGGAATGAAGACTATCAGCAGCTCCGCGCCGGCCGCTTTTATCTTTTTGGCCGTCTCACCCAAGAAATACTTCGCTAATTCGGCGCCTCTTTTTATGTTCGGCGAATCGAAGCCAATCTTCGCACCCGGTTCTCCAACGGAAAAGATTGTATTTATCACGCCATCGTTAACCACAAAAAACTCATTCGGGCTTTCTTCCGCCCATTTTAAGTCGCGCCGATGCGAAATGAAATTACTAACGGCGGGCACCTGTTTTAAAAGCATCAGAAAGCTGGAATCTCTTGCCGAATCCCTCAATCTTTCCAACAAATTCCTCTTCGGAACGATGGAATTCGGCGGAAGTAAAACATCCAAGCTCTTGAGGCAATCTTCCACATCCAATCCTTTTTCCTTCGCGAAATTTTTCCAATAATCCAGCGCCAACATCCGGCAGGCATCGCTCATGTCGTTTGCGGCGTAAAAGCCGAGAATGACGAGCTTGGGACGCATTGAGAGGGCTTTATCCGCCAGGTAATAGTATTGGACTGGTCCGTAGCCGCCCATGCCCATATTATAGACCGAGCGACCCGTCAGCTTTTCCAGTTTACTGGGCCAGGAATCAGCGCTCAAAGCGTTAAAGCCGTAAGTTTGAGAATCGCCTAGAGTCACGATATCGGCACTTTCGGGAACGCCTGGATTCCGGAAGCCGTTCGCATCCGTATCTTCGAAACTATGGGGCGGAAGCGCGTATCCGAGAATGTCGTGGTAGACGCCGTTCGGCGACATCGTCCGGTAAGCCGGAATGATTTTCAGCCGGACCGCCGCGGTCGTCAAAAATTCCAAAAACAAAAAACCGACGGCTAAGCCGACGATAAGCAGAATTATTTTTGCCCCGAACGTTTTCAAATTGCCCACGGAAAAATCTATTTTCTACCGACTATAATGACATTCTGAGTAAAAATTCCGGCCGAGCTGCCCGTTTCAATCAAGCGATAGAGTTTCAATCCAATTTCAATTATCCGCCAGAGGCAATGACGGATGAAGGATTTCATCCCGTGGACCACCGGCCGAACCGGATAAGCCCCCGGCTCGCGGAAACCGATTCCCGAAAGAGCGGTCTTAATGCTCTGTTCCGTGATATCCACTCTCTCCCCGAAGTGCGCGTTCCTCAGCCGACCCACCGGACTTTCGGCATTGACGCCGCGAATAACCACGATACCGTCCTTCTTCAGCGATTTGAAAATTTCTTCCAAAAGATTGAGAGTTTCTTCTTTCGTCAAATAATCCAAAACATCTACCAAAAAAACTCGGTCATAGTAATCGTTCTTATTTTTGAGAAAACTCAGAGCATCTCCGTGATGGATATTTTTAACACCCAAGCCGGTACCTTCGTCTATTTTTTCCCGATTAATATCGATGCCTTCCGTATTTGAATAACCCTTATTTTGAAGCCAATTAACCATTCCTCCGCGGCCGCAACCCGCGTCTAATATTATTGCCGACTTATCTTTCGGCAGAAATCGGCCGTACCAACCGTGCCAAACCGGAAATTGATTTTTAATATCCTTGAGATTCATATGTAAAATGTATACATCAACTTTTCCATCCAGTCAAATACCTTGAAAAAATAATTAAAAGGCTTACAATCAAAAATAATATGAATGAGGAAATTAGAGGGAAAAAGGTCTGTGTTATCGGGGGCGCCGGTTTTTTGGGCAGTCATCTCGTGGATCATCTCGTGGACGAAAAGAACTGCGAAGTGCTGGTCTTGGACAATCTCATCTCGGGACTCAAAAAATATATCAACAAAAAGGCGGAGTTCGCCTGGTATGACATCCGCGACGACGAACACGAGCTTATCGGAATTTTGAAAAGCCATCAAATCGAGTACGTTTTCAATTATGCCGCGGAACCCTACATCCCGGAGGGTTTCGAACGGCCGAAGCATTTCTTCATCATCAATGCGCTCGCCGTCCTCAATGTCTTGAATGCCTGCCAAAAAGCCGGCGTGAAAAAAGTTTTACAGGTAAGTTCCGCCGAGATCTACGGCGATATGAAGGGTAAAATCAAGGAAAGTGATATGGTGGTCGCCCACTCCACCTACGGTGTTTCAAAAATGGCGGCGGACGGCCTGGTGCAGGTGCGCTGGCGCGAAGCCCAAGTGCCGGGGATCGCAATGCGCCAATTCAATTGCGTGGGCGAACGGGAAACGCACGAATACGTGATTCCCGAAATAATCAACCAACTGGCCCAGGGCCCCATAGTCCATTTGGGCAACAACAGCTTCCGCGACTTCCAATACGCCGGCGACGCCGTCCGAATGGCCGTGGAACTCCTTGAAAAAGGCGAACCCGGCGAAGTTTACAATATGGGCTCGGAAGAAGGTATCCAAATATATGATTTGGCGCATTTGATAGGAAAACTGATGGGCCACGAAAAAATCGAGATTGTAACCGAACAAAAAAAAGTGAGACCGTGGGAAATTTGGCATCTTCAATCGGACAACACAAAACTTTATTCCATTATTTCCTACCGCCCGAAAGTGAAGCTTGAACAGGCACTCGAAAAGACCATTAAATATTTCCGCGAAAACGGAAAGAAATGGGATTTCTAACCGTTCACTAACCGAGCCAATTCTCTTTTTCAAAAAAATCCATCCAACGATCGGTAAATTTGTCCACCGAGTATTCTTTTACCGTGCCGGCGGCCTGAACGCCCATCTGCCCGATTAAAGCCCTATTTTTGGCACAATAGAGCAATTTTTCGGCGAGCGCTTCGCTATTATAAGGCGGAATAATAAAGCCATTCACTCCCTCTTCGATAATGTCAGGACCCCCACTGTGCGTCGTCGCAATGACCGGCAAACCATGGCTCATCGCTTCGAACATCACTTGGCCGAAGCCGTCATCCAGCGTGGGAAATACGAAAACCGAAGATTTTTGATAGTATTCCCCCAAAAGATGGTGACGCACCGCGCCGGCATATTCAAATATGCCATCGTATTTTCCTAAGAATTTTTTTATTTCCGGGTCAACCGGCCCGACGACCGTAAGTCTGACGTTGTCTCCGCTCTCTTTCTTTATTTTTTTTATCGCCTCCAAGAGATAGAGCGCGCCCTTCATTATCGAAAGGGAGCCGACATATAGGACTTCCAACGGGCCGTTTTTATTCTTCTCCGATATTCCGGCGCTGGAAATTACAAGGTCCTCCGCCGCGCTCAAGGGGAAATGGACGATTTTATCTTCGGGAACGCCGCGCTCCGCATAGGTTTTGGCGGAAAACGACGAAGGAGTAAAGAGCACATCGCACAGTTCATACTCCTTTAATTCCCTTTTTATTTTTTTGTCGCTGTTCGTGGTTCGGGGAACCAAACCAAGTTTCCGATATTCTCTTTCCCTTTCCTCTTTCTGGAACTCTATATGCGAGGAGCCCCGGTACATCACGGTCTTCGCACCTATTCGCTTGGCCGCCTCCATTGTCTTTAAGGCACACATGGAACGCGTGATGACGATATCGCTGCCATCGATATGTCTTGAAGCCCAAGCGTCAAAAAAGACCTGCTCATAATAGGCAAAATCTTTGATATATCTCCGGGCTATGACATCAAAGATTCTGGCGAGGAAGAGAAGTTTTACCTTTTCTTTGGGAATATTCTCCGTGTCCTTTCGTCGCCATTCCAAAAAAGGGATTTTGGGACTGTAAAAATCGGTCAGCACCCGGTAAAGCAATCCGCGCCTTTCGAATCCCTCGGCCCATCGGAAGAGGTCAAACTTGCCGTAAGTGGAAATGGTTATTTTTTTCATTTATTTGGTAATCCCAAAAGCTTCGCGATTGCTTCCGCCACCATTTCATGCCCTTTTTCGTTGATATGCCCGTCTTTCGGGAAATAGAGATCTTTCCCCACAACAACCGTCGGCGTCAGATCAACGAAAGGAATGCCGTTATCCTTCAAAATAGAACCCATTTTTTCGCCCATTTGCCTTTCAAGCAAATTAAATCGGATATTTCTGGACGGGATAAGTACGGCAACGACTGTTTTGCCCGGCAAGAGCTCTTTTATTTTCTTGATAATCCCGTCAAAAATGGCGAATTTGCCGCTGTAATCGTCGACGGTCTTCACCAAACCGAGTCGGCTCAAAAATCCGTAGAGATATTCCTTGGCGAGAGTTTTTGTGAGAGAAAGGGTTTTGAGGTCGAAGAGCCACTTGGTCATATTATAAACCGTCTGATTTTTGACGCGATAGTCGGCCTTAGGCGCCGCGGCTTCGGCGGCGCTCTCCTCCGGAACACTGCTTAACACAAGAGAGTTATTTCCCAAGCTGAATATGGGTTTGGGACCGGAATTGGAGCCGACATTGATCTCATTAATATCATTCAGGAAATAAAAACCAAAAACTACGATATCGGGATTATATTTTATGCCCTCCATTTTGAGGGCGATATAATACTGCCCCGCGTCGTATCCGGGAACGCCAAAATTCAAAACCTCCGCGCCGGTATTCTTTTGGAGCAGTTTGCCGAAAGTATTTTCTATGGCGATGCCCTGACCGAAAGTATGGGAATCGCCCAAAATGACGATTCTTTTCTTAGAGGCATCTTTCGCATAAGAATGTTCCTCACTATCCCTAAGGCCTTTGCCATTCGTTTTATATTGGGCATCGTACTCAACGGTTTTTTGCCGACAGGATTCGTTGGGCACCAATCGCCAGCCGATCGTCGAATCATGCGCATAGAGCTTGTCGGCGCAATCATAAAAATTCACGGCTTGCTCACGGGACTGCTCAAGATGGTCCCACATCCGTAATCCAATCTCCGAGACCGCGAGACCCACCGCCAGACCCAATAAAATAAGAATTACTTTTCGCATTTAAATATTGCCGTTTAATTCAATGACATATATCTGTCGCGAACCTTCGTGGACGGAATCGATGCAAATCTGGGTGCCATCGCGGTTAAAACGAGGATGGAGATCCGCCCTCAAATTACTCAAATCCCAATCGTCCTTCGTTCCATATTTTTCGTCCGGCAGAGAATAGAACTTTCCGACTTCCGTTAATTTTTTCCATTCGGGAGCGAATAATATTTGAAGGACTCGCCAATGCTCCCTTTCCGGATAAGTATCCGTCATGAGCCGTTTTCCGTCCGGCGAAAAAGAACAGTGACCGTCTTCTTTAAGAATCCCCCGCCCGATTGCCTCCGGTTTTACGGCAAAATCTTTCGGTTCGCCGTTCAAATTGAAAAGCAAAAAGGCATCGCCGCTGATCTTCTGCCTCAACGCCGGCGAAGACTTGAAGATTTTATGGTAAATCGGCACAAGCAACTTGCGAGCGAAGCCGGTTTTGCCGACCGAGGCGGACGTTCCGGCCGGCCGCGCCCAAATCAAAAGTTCGTCATTGTTTTTCCAAGCGAAGTGCGATGCCATGCCGCTGTCCAAGAGAATCTTCGGTTTCATGGTTCCGAGGTCCGCAACATAAAGCCGGCTGTGCATTCCTCCGTTCTTCGTCTGCCATCGGTGGAGAAAGGCGAATCTCGTGCCGTCGAAATTGAGGGTCGGCTGGTCCGCCCAATGTTTTCCTTCATTCATAGAATCGACGAAGTATTCTTTGCAAAGCTGGGCCAGGGAAATTTTCAAGGCCACCGTTCCATTTTCCAAATCAACCGAATAAATTCCGTCGCTTTCCAGCTTTCCTTCCGCAAGAGAATAGTCCTCGACGCCTTTGTAACCATAGCCCTCCCGTACGGCATCCAGCCGGGAAAAGTTGAAAGAAAGGGCGGATCGGCCGTCGGGACGAACATCATAAATGGGAAATGGAACAACTTTTTCTTCCCTGCCGAAAATAACGTTTAATATCACCGAAACGAATTTTCCGCCCCGAAAATCGTTGAATATCACGCGAGTATTAAAATCCGGCCCCAACCACTGAAGCCGACACCCCTGTTGCCAATTCCAAGCCCGGGTCTCGGCTATCTTCCTGAATATGCGATCGCCTTTGAGATCCACGACTCCGATATCGGCTCTGTCTCTTCCGTTCGGCAATCTGTCCAAAAAATCCGTTTCAAGCGCCAGTAAGAACCGGCCGTCTTTGCTCCAGGGGCATTTATCGTAATAGCCGAGAAAATGGTGCTTGCCCTCGGTATTGAAATTTATCCGAACGCCGTCGTTTAAAGAATATTTATTTTCTTCTTTCATATGGTGCTTGGGAATTTAAAGATTGGAGCGCTTCAATAATTCCATCCGCATCCTTTTTATAACTCCAATCTTTGACCGTCCGCAATGAATTTTCCTTGAACATCTTGAGAAGTGCACGGTCCGAAACGAGCTTTTCTATGTGGCCCGAGAGTGCGTTTACATCTCCGAATTTGTAGATAAAGCCGCAGCCGCCGTCCTTAATGAGATCGGGGGCGGTGCCGACCCGGTCCGAAACAATGAACGCCATTCCGAAGTTCATCGCCTCGTTCACTTGCTTGGGCGACGGGTCAAATTCCGAAGGCAGAAGAAGAACGTCCGAAACGGCGCAGAAGAGCGGAATCTCGGACTGATTCCTGAAACCGAAAAAATAGAAGTTCTCGAGATTATTCTCGCGAACGCCGTCTTCGAGCGCCTTTCTGTCCTCTCCGTCGCCCACAAATAGAACATTGAACTCGGCCTTCCCTTTTAAGAGCACGCAAGCTTTCAGAATATCGAAGACTTTTTTTCTTTTCATAATCTTGCCTATGAAAACGAAGGTTGGAATCTTGGCATTTTTAATACCTAAAGTTTTTTTTATCTCATTTTTCTTCGGCTCCAATTCTCCGGCTTTCTTTCCCCAAAAATCATTATCCACGGCGCAAGGAAAGAAGAAGAGTTTCTTCTCCGGCACACCGTAGTGCGTAAAGAATTCCTTATTGAGCCGATAGCTATAGAGAAATGTCGGGACCGTCTTGAACAGATTTTTTAAGACCAATGATTTGGCCAGATTTTTCAGAGCGCCGTTTTGCTTCCCCATATCCGCTTCGCCCCGCAGTATGACTTTCGCGCCGGTATACCATCTCGTGAGATATATGAACCACGAAGTCATTGTGACATAACCCTGGATAAGAACGCCGTCGAATTTTTTTTCTTTCAGTTCCCGGACAATGGACGGATTGATTTGGCCGAAAAAAGACGGGGCGGGCTTGAAACTCCAATTCTTTAAAAGCACATAGTGATATCCGTCCAAAAGAGGGATATCCCATTTGACCTTCACACCCAATTCTTTGTCAAAACCCGCTTCGGATATGCCAAAATCCCAACAGTAATAGACCGTCACATCGAGCCGGGGATCTTGAGCCAATGCCCGAAAAAGCGGCGCCTGGTATTGGATGGGATGGGAAGCGACTATGGCAAGCCGGTATTTCATTTCTTTCTTAAAATTGACACCAAAAACGAGCCCATTCTCAAGTTATGCGCCAAAAACCTGTTCAGCCAATTGGGGAATATCCGGGAAACGGCCGCCTTGATTCTTCCGCCCGGAAGGAGAAGGATATCCGTCTTGGGGCCGAAAACTTCGATTTTTTCAACCTCAAAAAGACTTTGAACGGCCTTTCGCCATCCCAAAAAAGCGTAATAGCGGGCAATTGCCCCGTCCGTATGAACCTGGACGCTTCTATGAAGAGACTTGGTTTTAAAAAGATTGCCCGAAATTATCCCGTACAAAGTTTCCGTCACGTAGTAATTCCACCAGCCCCGATGATAAACCATAATGACGGCTCGTCCGCCCGGCCGCAAAACTCTGCGAATCTCGCTCAAAATTTTCTCCGTGCTCGAAGAATGGTGGATTACGCCCCAACTCCAGACGAAATCAAAATTGGCATCGGGAAATTCCAAACGCTCGGCATCCATTTTTTTGATCGTCCCTTTGATGCCGAAAACCTCAAAACGCTTTTGCGTGCTCTTCACCGCGTAGTCCGTCAAATCGATGCCAGTGAAAGACCGAGCATGGCGCGCCAAAAGCGCGGCATGACTGCCGTTCCCGACGCCGATTTCCAAAACATCCTTGTCGTTCAACTCGTTAAAATGAACGAGTTCGTCAAAAGGAGTTTTGGCGCGCTTGAGATACTCGGCCGCATTTCCGAAAAAACGGCCGTCTATCCTTTCGTAGAACTCCCGGCTGAATTCCGGCACGCCCAACTTGTCTTCCCAGTCATAGCGCATTGGATGCCCTTCCCACCAGGAATAATTCGCGGACTGCCACTCACCCGCCTCTTCTTTAGAACGGGGCAGTTTCGTCGGAGCGCCGAAGCCTTTCGGCAAATCTTTTTTGAATTCGCTCATAAATTAAATGATAAAGCATTTGAATAATTTCTGAAACTATTTCTCCGGATGCGCGGCGTACCAATCGTATGTCATCTTCAATCCTTCCTTGAGCGGAATTTCCGGCTTCCAACCGGTCAGAGCCTGCAACTTGCTCACGTCGGCCAGCCGCCTTTTTACGCTTCCGGGCGGACCATTTTTTATATCCAACGATTTCGGACGCCAACCGGTCACTTCAAACAGCTTCTCCGCCAATCCCTTCATATCAATCTCTTCAAAATCTCCGATATGGACGGTTTCAATAGGCTGACCGTCGGTCTTCGGGGATTCCATCAAAAGCCTCATCGCCCGAACGGCATCCGAAATATAACAGAAAGTTCGCGTATCATCCGCGCCGTAGATAGGGAAAGGGTCAACGTGAGCCGCGATTCGTTCCGAGAAATCGGGTATTACATGGCCTTTATATCCAGCCCTCGGTCCATAGAAATTATGAGGTCGAACTACCAAGGCCCGGAAGTTGAACATCTTGGCATAATGGATGACAAAAAGCTCCCCTATGAGCTTCGTCGAGGCGTAAGACCAGCGCGGATTATAAGGGTCTTCTATCACGAGCGGAACCTTTTCCGGCGTCGGTATCGGTAAAACGCCGAAAGCATTCAATCCGCCGGCATAAGCTTCATTTGAAGAAGTAAAACAGAATTTGCCTTCGTGATTGAATTTCGCGAACCAATCAAGCATATAAATCAAAGTCAGAGTGTTGATTCTCAATACTTCATGCGGAATTTCATAAAAATATTTGGTTCCGTTCACCGCCGCGAGGTGGTAGACGTGGTCGTAGCCGCTTCCCAGCTTTTCATATGAAGCGAGGTCGGTAAGGTCCAAAATCAATAATTTTACTCTCGGGTTTTTTAGGAGTCTCTCAAAATCCTCATCCATCTTCCCTTTCCGCATGTTATCAACCAAAACTATTTCCGCTTCGGTATTCTCAAGCAGATGATTCGCCAAGTGTAATCCTATGAATCCCGAACCGCCGGTTATTAAAATTTTCTTTGCCATAAAATTTCTTATATTTCCCGCAAAAGATTCCAGACATCCACGAATTTCTTACCCGGATGATTCTTGGGATTTATTTCCAAATACCTCTTGTGCGGCGTTGCCAGTATCAAAATGTCGGATTTCGCCAAAGCGACTTCGAGCGAAACGAATTCCGGATTTTTGATATGTTCATCCGTACACAGAACGTCTTTGCATTCCATTTGGGCGAGCTTTCGAAGTTTGTAAGAAAGGGAAGAACGGGGGTCATCCACCTCCGGCTTGAAGGCCATACCCAGGATACCGATGGTCTTGTTCTTGAGTTCGTGCGAATGCTCTTTTTTCAATTCGTCTATAACGTGCTTCGCCAAGCCTTCGTTTACGAGCATCGCCGCATGGCCAATCCAGAAATTGTTGTTGGCAAAAGCCGCAAGCTGCATCGTATCCTTGAACAAACAGGGACCCGCCGCGAATCCGGGAGACGGCAAGTCGCGATTCCTCGGATAATCCCTGTTCATTGCCTCATGAATCTTGTGGTAATTGAGGCCATGACCCTGCGCAATCATATAAAACTGATTTGCCACGGCGAACCGGATGTAGCGCCAGGAATTAGTGAAAAGCTTTCCCAACTCGGCCTCAATAGGCTCAATGGGTATCAAATCCGCCTGGGTAATGTGCCGAAAAAGTGCCGTCACTTCTTTTATGGTTTCATCGTCAAAACCCGAGATGAGCTGGGGCCAGATCTTTAATTCCTCTATCGCGTTTCCCTGCATAATCCGCTCCGGACAAAAAGCGAGCTTCACTTTTTTGCCCTTCTTCAGAAAGTGGCTCTGGAGTTTTTCGGTCGTTCCCGGAAAGACCGTGCTCCGAAGAATGACAACTTGCCCATCCCGGAAGTGATCGATGTTATTGTCAATCAGCCGGATAATACCGCCGAAATCGGGGCTCAAGTATTCGTCAACCGGCGTACCCACGATAATGACCACGAACTTGGATTCGCTTATCGCTTTAGGGTTATCGGTGGTGAAAAGCGTATTTTTTTTGAGAGCGGACTGCAAAACCTCGTCCCCGCCTTTTTCTTTGAACGGGAATTTTCCGGACCGGATCTTTTCGAGAGCATCTTTGTTGATATCCAAAAGAACGGTTTTCACGCCCGCGTCGGCGAAAACCGTACCCAAAGGCAAGCCGACGTGGCCCGCGCCCCCGATAACGCAAAGGTCGTATTTCATGCCGTTTTCCATTGAGATTAATATATTATCTTTTGATGCCTTCGTCAATTGCGCATTTATAGACGGCGTAGCTATAACCCGGCGCGGTATTGCCAAGCTTTATGCCGAGGAATTTCGGCGTTTCTCCAGAAAACTTATCGTCGGAAATATCGCACCCGGAAATTTCTGGAGGAGAAATCATTCCGCTGTATTTTTGCTGAAAGAAAATGAACGCGGTGTCTTCTTTCGGTTTTTCCGGCCAGGGATACACGTACATCCTGCCGTAGTCCTCGGACAGGGACCAGAAACTGCCTGTCACGCCGAATTTGAAATTGTTATTTTTGTTTTCTTGCATCATTTTTCCGAAAACTTCGCGGACTTGAACGAAGGTTGGTTCTTCCTTCAGAAACGACGGGAATAAAATAATCGTTCTTAGAAAAGCGGTGGACACCAACGCCAAGGTTATAAACACCGCCATTTTCGAAAATTTTCCGGCTTCGGAAAAATAACGGAGGAAACCGAGAAAAACAATCGGGGCGAAAATCAAAAGATAGAAGATGTGTCCGATCGAATAAATCATGCTCGCCAATATAACAAGGAGGCCCACCGCACATAAGGCAAGGAGCGTCGGCGAAGATATTTGTGACCGATATTTTTTGTAGAAAAACCAGCCAGATACGAGCAATAAAATCACCACGAAGGCATAAAATGGGGTTACCGGGGACAGGAAGTAATACTGGATGAATTTGGATAAAGTGAACCATTCGGAAAGCTGGGCAGTATAACCGGCACCCACTGCCAAGGCATTTCTAACCGTGCCCGAGAGCGTTTCCCACACGCCAAACGGACCCAGTTTAATCGTGAAAAATAAAACGAGAATACCAATAGCCAAAGTGCCGAAAATAATTCCGAAAAATTCTTTGGGTTTGAATCTCGCCGCGAAGACCGCGCCCAGAGTAAGAAGCGCGATAATGCCGCCCACAAGATGAGTGGCGAGCATAAGCCCCAAAAGTATTCCATATAAGCTCCAATCGTATTTTTTACCGGCATAAAAATAGGCCAGAATGCCCAATACTGCCCACAAACTCCCGAGAATCTCGGGACGGCCGCTTCCGCCAACCAGACCCGAAGCAAGCGCCAAAAGACCGAGGATAACGGCAAAAACTTTCGACCAGCCTAATTCTCCGTCTTTTTTCGTCGCTCTGAAAAAAATCCATGCGCTTAGCCAAATAACCAAAATGTTCAAAATCGCGATGGTTAGAAAAATATCCAATGGCGCCGCCCCAGTCATTCCGTGATTCAAAATAAGCGGAAATAACGGCGGATATATCAAAAATCTTTTCATCCCCGACGGGTCTATCGAATCTATGCTTTGCTCGTCCGAAAACAGAGGGTTCGTAAGAATTCCTTCGTTGGAAAACTGAAGCGCCGGCACCAGAAAAAATTCCGAATCCCCGCCCGGTACGGGATAGGCATTCTTGGCAAAGACCAGAAAGAGCGCCGCTATGGCCAGACAAACCAGGACCAAGGCGGCCTTTTTCATGAATGAGGCTCGAATCTCCCTTTATTGAAATCGGCCTGGTCGAAAACCTCCATTTTCTGGCAAATCAAGGTCGTGAACACCCCGTTATTCAACCAACCGGCAACACTCCGGAAAACACGGAAAGGCAGGGAAAGCTGGCGGCTCAAAAAGAATTCCAATTTCCAAAACGGCGGGAGCGCGGCCCCATAAAACGTTCGTCCCGACAGAACGAAGAAGAAAAAGTTCAGAATAAAGAGTAGAAAATTCGCGATCGGGGCGTAGACGAAAAGATTGGGATATTCGAAGGCCTGGTCCACGGAAAAACCGGCCACCTTGAGGAGCCGCCGGATGGATTCCCGGCTGTAAATATGCATATGAGTTATCTCCCAATCGTTGTAGAAAGGGATGCCGATCACGAAAATGCCGTCGTTCTTGAGGATGCGCCGGATGTTCTTCAGAGCGGCATAATCGTCATCCACGTGTTCAATGATCGCCGAGGCCACAATCACATCAAAGGACTTGTCCGGAAGTTTGGCATCTTCAATGTTCCCGATGATCACCTTCCCAAAATCCTCGTCTGGAAAAAGGTCAAAGCCGACGACATCATATCCGGCCGTCTTGAAATAAAGGTAATCCCGCCCGCCATGGACTCCGACGATGAGCACCTTCTTTTTATCCTTGGGTATCGTCCGCTCGAGCAGATAATGCCAATCGCTCGCGGCCCCGACGCAGACGAACTGCGACCAGTACTTCTCGGGCAAAAGCGCGGCTTTCCCGCCCAGATAGCTCTTCTTCATCTCCCGATAGATGTTTTTTATTTTTTTCATCATATTCTTGAATCAATCGGCTTTGAATTTTAAATCTTCAGTCAAAAAATAATTCGGATCGGGCGAAAATGACCGCTTTCCTCGGAATATTCCCGAAAAACGCCCGACAATCTTCAGAAACGCGTACGGTACGATGCTTATCATGATAAGCCATTTTTCTTTCTTTGAATAATCTTTGAAATATTCCTTCACCTTTTCAAAATAGCCGCCGGCATCCGCTCCTCCAAAACGGCTGGAGAAAAAAATTAAAATGGCGTTTGAGATAATCGTCAGCCCGCCGAAAAATCGTAGCCGATTGTGATGCTTTTCGAATCCGTGGCTCCCGTAAAAAGATTCGTAAGCCCGGCGAAGCGCGATTGTATAGCGGAGCTGGCCCTCCCGAGTTTCAAAGGATTCTCCCTCAAGGCCCACGTGATCCTTGCCGTGGACGGTCTTTACGTAAGCGGCTTTCTTCGTGACAAAAATAGCCGGGTACTTGGCGAGAATTTCAAGAAATATGGGCATATCAAACGGCTCCCGTCTCTCTCCTCTTTGAAACATGTTCACGGGATTATCCAAAACTTTCTTCAATCCGACAATGGAATCCTCCCGGCGCAAAAAAGAGATGAATCCGGCACCACCCGCTTTACCCAGATAGATATTGCTGAAAAACCAATCCGCCGAATACTTGCCCGGCCTCATCAGCACCTCGTCCGAAAATTCCAATTTGCCGCTCTCTTTATCCAGTTCGAATGTGATTATGTTGGTGATTATGGCGGCCGCATCCGGATGCAATACAAAGCTTTTCACGCCTTCCTCCACATAATTCTTCGAAAGCCAATCATCGCTCCCCAATGCCTGCATATAAAAACCCGAGGCATATTCGGCGCACTTCAAAAAATTATTTCCGCTTCCGATATTCGTTTCATTCCGGAAATACTTCACGCGCGGGTCCCGCTTCGCGTATTTCATAACCACTTCGCGCGTATCATCCGTTGAGGCATTATCAACCACGATTATCTCTATATTCCCGTAAGTTTGGTGGATGGCGCTCTCTATCGTACGCCAAACCGAATGAGCGCGATTGAAAGTCGGTATGCAGATACTTACCAAAGGGTTCTTTTCGTCCATTTTCTATCTGACTCTCTTTAAAAATCCGTCATAAGCCACCGTAATGGCCAATTTGTTTTCCATGCTTTTATCGGGAACGAAGTTCTTATGCGTACGCAAAAATTCCCGGGCCGCCGTCCACGGGCTATTTCCCTTTCCCCAAGGGCGGTTTTTGATTATCCCCTTCGGCAGGAATTCGGCAATAGTATCAAAGGCCACGATATAGCTTCCCTTGGTCACGAAAGGAGAATAAAGTTCCAGTTCTTTGAGAACGTGGGCATGAGAATGATTGGAATCCAAAAATACGATAATTTTCCTCTTGCCTAGAGCGAATTTTTTAACCTTATTCAAAATAACAGGGTCCACCGACGAGCCTTCAAGCATTGAAATCCGCTTGAACATCCTATGAGCTTCTATTTTTCGGCGGTTGTGTTCACGGATATCGGTATCTATCCCCAAAACCTCTCCCTTGCCGCCGATGAGTTCCAATATGGAAGCGGAAAGAATGAGCGAGCCGCCGCGCGCGATACCCGTTTCAATCACCAAGTCCGGCTTCACATTCCAGATAAGCTCCTGGATAGCCATAATATCCTCCGGATATTGGATTATCGGTCTCCCCAGCCAATCGAAATTATAAGGGTATCTGTCCTTCATTGCTTGGCTAGCAAAATCAAGCGCGAGTTTTTTGAGCCGCTTGTCGGACCCGAGACGCTTGATATTGGCTTCCCGTTCTTTGGCAAATTCTTTTTCGTCGTTTTTGAATTTCACTTTTGTTTTTTCAACATATCTATGACCTTTCCCTCGTCTATTTCGAAAATATCCGACACGGGCCGGAGCCAATCCTCGTTGGCAAGCTCCCGCCTTATCACCATCTTATTTTCAAGATTAACATTACCGCAGATTTCGGCAAGCAGGGAATCAGCCGGAATATTGGCGCTCTTGCTGTCATCTACAACAACTATCTTTTTGGTTTTTTTTACGCTTTCGACTATCGGAGACCAGTCGGTCGCGAGCGCCGAATTCACGTTGAAATGCGCGGCGTTTATCCCTTGTTCCTTAAGCACCGAATTCAATTTGTGTGTTTGGGGAAAAGAAAAGTTAAAAGATACCAGGGTTGCATCGTTGCCTTCCGAGTATTGGAATATCGTTCCATCGCCGAATATTTTGAGCGGCTCTCCAGGCTCGATAATATCCATCTTTCCCAATCTCTGGCTTACGCCGATAATCCGGAAACCGGGCTGAACAAGATGTTTGGAAAAAATGAAATCCGCATCGGCTTTGCTGGTAACCGCAAATCCCGGAATTCTCGCGATGGAGCAAAAATCCGCGAAATTATTCAAGCTGGACTGAGGACCCTCATAGCCGCTATCGACGACCGTCGCCACTATCGTGAATGAACCGCCCTTCAACTGATGTTTCATGCTTCGAATGATATTATAGGTATTCGCAAGCTGGTCGATGCCCAACAGCAAGAAATCCATTTGTTTCATAAAAAATACGCCGGAGACGCCGTTCAGCATCAGGCCAAAACCGAAACCAACCAAACTATTCTCGGCATTCGTGGAATTGAAAATCCGGCCGCCGGGGTTAACCTTCATTCCCCGCGTGAGCCCTCCCAGACAGGAACCGGCATTGATATTCTGCCCAAAAAGCACCGCGTGTTCGGGCTTGGCAACTTCTTCCTTGATTAAGTTGTTCAAATATTCAACGTATTTCATTTTGCAGTTCTTTCGTTATTTTTTCGGAAAGTTCGGCGAATTTTTCCCGGCCCATCTCTTCGCGCACGACGAAAACCGGGTCGTTTTCGTTTTCCTGGATGATTACCTTGGTCATGTCCACGGTCGGAGCCGGACCGGCATGATAATTGATGAATCTTCCGTCATCGGCTCTCCGGTCGCCCAATGTCTTCACTGTCGCCTCAATGCATACAGGGCCGCCGCCCCTCAACGCTTCATTTTTCGCGCCTTGAAGCGTTTCAATATATTTATGGGCATGATTTCCCTCCATTTTAACATACGGAATATTGACCGAGCCGGCCATCTGCTTCAAATCGATAACGCATCTTCTTTCCGAAATACTGGTTCCCAAAGACCATTCGTTGTTTTCTATCACAAAAATCAGATTCAACCCCAATGTTTTTGCTAAAACCAGGCTTTCGTAAAAGCTTCCTTCTTCCATGGAACCATCCCCGCCCAAAACAAAAACAGTGCTGTTTTTTCCTTTCACCTTGTCGGCCATACTGATGCCGGCGGAAACAGGAAAATTATTTCCCAAAATACTTGAGCTGTAAACGATTCCGCGCTCCGGATTAATGACATTCATCGAACCGAGTTTCCCTTCCGCGAGACCCGTCGGCAAGAGGAGATATTCGTCCAGTATCGGACGCAATTTTCCGAGCCGAGCCAGATTATAAGCCGCGTTCCGATGGGGTAATATCAGTTTGTCCCCGTCTTCAAGAACGTGATTCATAGCAACCGCGATTGCTTCGTGCCCCAAAGCCAAATGAACCGGGATTTTGAATTTCCCGGCTTTATATTCCTCGTTTACGAGAAGTTGGCTGAGCCGCAGCCGCAAAATCTCCTCGGCTATTTTTTCATCGTTCGTTTCCATCATATGAATGGAAGCAGCATTTTAAGCCCCGTTTCCAAATCTATCTGAGGTTCCCATCCGATAAGCTCCTTCGCCCGCCTATTGGAAGGATTGCGCACGCTGACCTGCGCCGGATTGCTTTCGATAATATTAACCTTTTTTCCGAAAATCCGTTCGGCTGTTTCAATGACTTCCCTAAGGGTAACGACTTTATTTCCGGAAAGATTGATGATATTGAAACCCGCAAGACCGATGGATTTTATTATTCCCCGGCAGATATCCGAGATATGGACGTAGCGCCGGCCGTTTTTCAAAGATCCGACCGTCACTTCCGGCTGGTTTTTGACCGCGCTTGAAATAGACTCTACCGCTCCCCAATTCGCTTTGCGTGGACCGTAAATGATTCCGAAACGAAGAATGGTTGTTGCCAAAAATCCCTGGCTGTAGCGCTGACGCAGGTTCGCCTCGGTGACAAGCTTCGAGAGGGCGTACTCCGAGGTGTGATTCACAATGTTTATAAGCGCGTCTTCATCCTTCTCCTCATCCCCCTCAAAACGGTCATAAACCCACTCGCTCGAAGAGAAGATAAGTTGCTTGGCGTTTTTTTTGACGGCTGCGTTCATCACATTCAGGCTTCCCATCACGTTGGCATCGAAACATTCGTAGGCCCGGCCGCGGCAGTCCGGATCGCGAGAAAGGGCCGCCAAATGGACGATTGCGTCGACGCCCTCTGGCAGTTCGTCGGCGAATTGCGGCGTGCGGACGTCCGCCCGATGGAACTCATAATCAGTCGAGGGTTTTTCTACCAGATCGAATCCGACAATTTCCGCCCCCGCCTGGCGCAATTGAGCGATGAGCTCACGGCCGATGAAACTTTCCGAACCGGTTATAACAATTTTCATATCTGTTTTTTACTGAAATACTCGACGGTTTTCTTCACTCCTTCGGAAATTCCTGTTTTAGGCTTCCAGCCGAGCTCTTTTTTTATTTTTGAGATATTAGCATAGAAACCCCGCGAACGCACTTTTTTAACGCTCCACTTCGGCGCGGGCAAATTTAAATTCTCATAAACCTCTTTCACTACTTCTGCCACGCTTGTGAGCCGGCCGGAACCGACGTTGTAGATTACGCTCGGTTTTTTGCTCTTTTCCAAAATTTTTACGAGTGCTTCGACGACGTCGTCAATATAGACGAAATCATTGGCGCCGGATTTATTCTTCACTTCCGGCATAACTCCGTTCCCGAAGCTCCGCACCAAATGAGCGATAAGCGTCCGGGATTTTTGGCCGGGACCATAGGCGAAGAATAATCTGGGCCACAAGAACTGCATTTTATTCTGGAGAGCAATCTGCTCCCCCATCGCCTGAATCGTCCTTTTCGCGATGACAAAATCCAGAACATGGGCTGGCGGCAAAAGCGAAGCCGATTCTTTCAAAGAGCCTTTGCCATCGCCATATTCCCAACAACTCCCGACTGAAAGGAATTTTTTGCACCCAAGCTCGGCCGCCACAGAAATCAAATTCAAACTATTCATCATATTTCCCAAGCTCACGCCAGCGGAAAAATCGTAATTCTCCAGCCCTTCCCAAGCCAAATGAATCACGGCGTCCGGCCGGAATTTTTTCAGCTTGTTTTTCCAACCGTTGATATTTTTCAAATCCCCTTTGATGGAAGAGGGCGACTTGCCGACCCTTCCGGACCTTTTTCTCGAAAGCAGAAGCAATTTATGCTTGCGCGTCAAAAGCTTCGGCACCAGATGCGAACCGATGAAACCGCTTCCGCCGGTGATGAAAATTTTCATGAATTCAATAATGATTTTACTGCGGTTTCCAATATCTCTCCAGTTTTCAAAATAATCGTTTTACATTCCGCCGCTTCGCCCGCCAGCCTGTCGCTTTCGGTATCCCCGATAAAGACGGATTTTGTCAGATTAAGCTTGTGTTCCCGGGCGGCTTGGAAAAACATTCCCGGCTTCGGCTTCCGACAAAGGCAATTATCGTCGTTTCCGTGAAAACAATGGTAAATTCCCGCAATCTGTCCGCCGTGTTTTTCAATTTCGGCAGTCATTCTTATATGAATATCCTTCAAATCATCTTCCGTCATCAGCCCGCGCGATATTCCCCGCTGGTTAGTAATGATATAAATTTCATAACCCGCTTTCGTAAGTGCCGTAAACGCATCCAATACTCCGGGCAAAAACTCAAATTCCTCCCATTTTTTCACGTAATCATGCGGAGGCATCTGTTTGTTTATCACTCCGTCACGGTCAAGAAAAATGACTTTTTTGGATTTGAAAAATTCTTCAACGACCGGTATCTGCCCCACTGTCGTAATCGCGTAATAAGGATGGTCGGTTACATAAGCCGCAAGGCTATTGTTTTGGATGAGTTTCGGAAGAATCGTGTGTTCAAAAGAAAAATTATCTTTCGGCATCATATCGATGATGTTTTTTTTCATCAAGAAAAATCCAATATCCACCGCATTCAAATTGGGGTCTTTGCTGAACGGGCCGTAATAAGCAACATGCTCATCTTCTTGAACCCGAACATTGTTCTCCCGGCCATGTTCGGCATCACCGTTCACGTTGGAATAAGCCACGAGACTTCCAACAACATTTTTCTCGCTATAAAATTCAACCAATTTTTTGAGATTTAACGGCCAATAATTATCGCTGTATAGGAGAAGAAATTCGTCCGCGAGAAGCGGTGCGGCGTTTCTAACCCGAGTACCGGTAAGATCATCCACGCTCCCGATGGAATATTTGATTGAAACACCAAATTTTTTGCCGTCGCTGAAATATTCCGTTATCTTCTCCGGCATATATCCCAAAAGTAGAACCACCTCTTTGATTCCATTCTCTTTCAATAGATTTATCAGATGTTCCAAAAACGGCTTACCATTAATCAATATCATCGGCTTCGGCCGATCGTTTGTAAGTGGTCTTAATCGTTCACCTTTTCCGCCGGCCAAAATAACGGCCTGAGTAATCGGTTTTATTTCACCCATCTCAATCGTTCGTCAATCTCCTTTTTTTCCTGGAGGTATTGAATCTGTTTCAGCCGGTTGCACTCCCTCCCCCGGAAACGCTCTTCCGTGAAATTTATCTTTTTGAAAAACTCCGTCAATTCCTTGCCTCCCCTATCCAAATCCCATTCCGGCTTGTAGTAGTCCTTAAGCTCCGAGAGAATCCGCTTAAATGAAACGCGATAGGTTCGCGAGTCCTTGCCGTGCTCGCCGGTAAATGTGAGCGCGCTTCCGGGTACGGAACGCTGGGCGGCTTCGGCCAGATCGCGGACGGTATAGTTACCGTTCAGCACACCGACATTGAAAGATCGGCCGGCTACCAATTCCTTGGGCGCTTCCAAGCCCACTATGAACGCGCTGGAAACGTCCCTTACGTGCACCACTGGGCGCCAAGGCGTGCCGTCGCTCTTTACCTCCACCTTGCCGGTCGTATAGGCGGAGGCGACAAGATTATTGAAGACGATATCGCACCGGAGGCGCGGGCTCGCGCCGAAGACCGTGGAGGGCCGGAAACAGACGATCATAAAACCATCCGAATTCATCTTCTTTAAGGCCACTTCGGCATCCCACTTGGTCCGCGCATAGGCCGTAACACCGAATGGCCCCGCTTCGTCTTCCGCAAGTTCGTGGCTCGTATCCGCCACGCCATACATACTTTGGGAAGAAGCATAAATGAATCTTTTTACCCCGGCGCGCTTGGCGCACTCCGCGAGCTTGAGCGTACCCTTCAGGTTTATCTCCTCCGTAATCCCGGGCGTAAGCTCACCTAATGGGTCATTAGAGAGCGCCGCCAGATGGATGACGGCATCAATGCCAGCCAAATCCTCATCGGTCACGTCGCGGGTGTCTTTCGTAATTTGGCGTGCCGGGTCCTGAATCGGAGCCAAGGCGTTATCTTTGTAATAACCTGTATCATAACCCACCACGTCGTAGCCCCGCTCGCGGAGAATTTCCGTAAGCACCGTTCCGATATAGCCCTTGTTACCAGTAACGAGAATGGTCATAAATATATCTTATTTTTTATTTCCGCTCCGCCAGATGGTCAAAATAATCCACGAAGTAGCGGGTGATTATATGGAGAACTACGCCGTGAACGCTCTCCACTGCCTCATACTCCCCCGGAGGAGTTTTGACCAATATTTTCGCAGTCGCGAGTTCGTTCAACCGGCCGCCGTCAAAACCCGAAAGGCCGATGATAGGAACTTTGTATTCTTTGGCGACTTCAACCGCTTTTATTATATTCGGCGATTTTCCGGAACTGGAGATGGCAATAATGGCATCGGTATCCTGGATATAGTTTTTGAGAGGGCCCGCGAAGACCATATCGTAGCCCACATCATTCGCCCAGGCGGTCAATTCCGATTCGGTGGTGGGAAGCCGTATGGCCTGGAAGCGGCGGGCATGCATATCGAGATGATGACTAAAGACCGTTTTATTGAAGTCACTTACCCAGTGGGTAGCGAGAGCCAAAGAGCCCCCATTCCCGAAGATGTAGATGCGACCGTCGCGCTCGTAGGTCGCCTGAAGGATATCAATCGCCTTCGCGATCTCTTCGTGGGGCAGGTCGCGGATGAGAGCAATGACCTTTTCCGAAAAATCTTTTATGTATTTTTCCATCTTCTGTAAATTATACCTCTCTTACTTTAAAAGTATTGTCGTTATTCATTAAAATTTCCCCGCCCGATTGGACAAAATTGAAGGGGATTTCGTTGAAATCCTGCAATTGGTTAGTATTCGCCGCTTTTTGCATTGCTTGGCGGATTGCCGGCTTCTTATCAAGCGGCGCGATGAATAGAACGCAGCCGCCTCCGCCCGCGCCCAGAATTTTCCCGCCCCAGGCGCCGGCATTCAATCCCGCCGTATAAAGACTGTCTATAACCGGATTAGAAATATTGGAAGCCAGTGTTTTCTTGAGCATCCAGCCTTCGTGAAGCATTTTTCCCAATCCTTCAAAATCTCCCGCTATAAGCTTGTCCCGGAATTCAAATACCGAATCGGACATCTTTTTTAAAACCTCGAATTTGTTTTCCATATTCGCGCGCTGTTTCGTAAGCACGGATGAGGCATCGCGGGCAATGCCGGTGTAAAAAAGCATAAGGTGGTCCTGAAACGCTGCTTTTTGCTTGAAATCCAACCGAACCGGAGAAACGTCTACCGAATGGTCCTGGTTGAACTGAAAAATATTCAACCCCCCGAAAGCGGAGGCATACTGGTCCTGTTTGCCGATCGGCTCTTTGACCAGGTCAATTTCCAGATGCGATGCCAACTCGGCTATTTCTCCCCGCCCCATCTTCTTTCCCTGTGAAAGCGAAAGAGCCTTCATAAGCGCCACCGAAAAACTGGAAGAAGAACCCAAACCCGTCTTTACCGGCACGTCGGAAAACGTGGCCACATCAATGTTGTTATGGATGCCGAAATGAAGAAGCGCTTCGCGAACCCGGTTATGCTTAAGTTCTTTCGGATGATTCACCAATTCGGATGTGACATACCGTACGGAAACCGTTTTAACGAGCGGCGGCCGGTTTATGGTCGCGTAGGCATATTTATCTATGGCAACGGAAATAACGCGGCCGGGATAACGCGTATAAAACTCTTTGAGGTCGGTGCCGCCTCCGACGAAACTTATCCGCATAGGCGCTCTCGCGATTATCATAACCAATTCACTTTACCCCGAAAAGACAATAAAAATCAAGTCCGTCAAGCTGTTATTTTTTCTATCAGCCGGTCACAAGCTTTTTTCACCTCGTCCACGGTGATAAGCTCCATGCTTTTATGGACGCATTCCTTTTCCCGATAGTCGCATTCCAAAAAACGGTGCTGGATAATCTCGTGATTGTCCCCGTAAGGAAACCAGAGTCCCGGGATATTCATCGTGGAAAAAAGGGAAACGGTCGGCTTTCCGAACGACGCCATGATATGCATCGGTCCGCTGTCGATACCGAGAAGAAAAGAGCAGTGCTTAATGAGAGCGGCGGATTCTATCACCATCAGCTTTCCGGCGGTTATCAGAATTTTGTCGGCCTTAAGGTTCCGGGCAATCAATTCCGCTTCTTTAACATCTCCCGGGCCGCCGATGATTACGATGCGGGCATTATATTTATCGATTAAATATTCCAAAACCTCCGCGAATCTCTCGGGTAGCCAGCGTTTCTCCGGAAAATTGGCCTTGGTTGCGAATTGGAGAGCAATAAGGAGCTTCGGCGGCTCGGCGCCCCATTTTGTGGCGAGAATTTCTTTGACTTTCGCTTCGGCTTCAACCGGAATGGGCAAATCGAATTCCGCATCTCCGACTTTTACGCCCGCTTCCTTCAAAATATCAAGGAGGGTATCCGTTTCTTGGCGGGCCAGAGTCCAATCAATCTGCGTTTTTTTGAATAAATTTATAATGACCCGGACCCGAAAACCGAAGGCCGATTTCACTCCCAAAAGGCGAGCAAAGACCATATTGCGGAAGAAAACCCGAAAACGGGCCCAGGAATCCGCCGGCAAATTTATGAATATATCGTAATGCTCTTTTCTTAAGCCGCGGATTAGGCGCAAAATGCTTCCCCAGGAATCAAAATCGTTCACATCATATTTGATTATCCGGTCCAGATACCGGGCGCCATGGAGAAGTTCAGACGCTCCCGGAATGCCTTTGACGCCCGGCGAAGTAAGAAGGGTGATTTCCGCTTCCGGATAATTCTTCCGAATGGCGATAAACGACGGAATGGCGCAGATTATGTCGCCGATGTTTCCCACTTTGAAAACGAGTATCTTCTTCGGAGACTCAACTCTCCGAAAGAAAAAAACCGCTTCGCAAACCCTTAACGCAAGATTAAGGAAGTATTTGAACAGCCGGACAATCCCAAGTTCTATTTTCTGTTTGAAACCCGGTTCCATTGGATTAATCCGCTTCCAATCCTCCGGAAAGTTTCAGAAATTCCTTGAAGCTTTTTCCCTTCAAATCCCTCTCCGACAATTCGCTGGGATTTTTGACGGGCCAGTCGATATTCAAATCCGAATCGTTCCATAAAATCGCATCTTGGGATTCCGGATGGTAATAATTGTCCATTTTATAAAGAAGAGTGCATTCGTCGGAGAGAGTACAAAGGCCGTTCGCGAATCCCCGCGGCGTGTAAACCATATTCTTTTTTAGGGAGGAAAGCTCAATAGAGTCCCATTGTCCCAGAGTCGGCGAACCTTTCCTCAAGTCAACCCAAACCAGAAACGCCTCGCCCGAAGAAACCCGCATAAGCTTGCCTTCCGAATGCGGCGGATATTGGAAATGCAGTCCGCGAACAACCCCTTTCTTTTTTGAAAATGATTCGTTCTCCTGCACCCACTCGCGCGCGATTCCCCGCTCTCCAAATACATTTTTATCGTAAGTCCGGACAAAAAATCCCCGCGCATCTTCATGGGGCTCGAGCGTTATTTCGAAAACGCCCTTCAATTTTCTTTCCTTGATAACCATGGCTTACGTTTTGATGATGCGCGGATCGTTCGGCAAGGGCACGATGTAAGTCCCCTTGAAACCGAAATCTTTCTCCAAATAATTCCTGATCTCTTCCTCGAAATTCCAGGCCAGAATGAAAACATGAGTGGGTTTTCGGGCCATTACCGCCTCCGGCTTCTCTATCGGAATGCGGGAACCGGCGGTATATCTTCCCTGTTTCAGGGGATTTTTATCGGCGATAACCGGCAGACGGCTCCTGTTTATGCCACAGAAATTCAAAAGAGTCGAGCTCCGGGCCGAGGCGCCGTAGCCGACAACGAGTCCGTTCGGATCGGACTTTTTGGCCTCATCCAGCATTTCATTCAGCTTATCCCGATGGGAAATGGAACGGGCGGCGAATCCCTGCCAGGAAGCAAAGGAATTCAATCCGATTTTTTCTTCGTTGTCCCTATAGCTTTTAAGCAGAGCGCTTTCCTCGCCGCGGCTCTTTTTCGCGTAAACTACCATCGAGCCGCCGCTGATGGGACTCGTCATAATATCGAAGACGAAAAGTCCGGAATCGTTAAGGAGCTTTTCCAGACTCTTGAGAGTGAAATAGCACAAATGCTCGTGGTAAATCGAGTCGTAATGGAGCCCTTCCAGGATTATCTTCGCATAGTGGGCTTCTATCGCAAGCGTTCCGTCGTCGCTCAACGCGCGAGCCAGCCCTTTTACAAAATCGACGGTGTTCGCCACGTGCGGCAAAACATTGCGGGCGAATATCGCCTTTGCCTTTCCCCGCTCCGAAACTAATTTTTCGGCTTCGGCTTCGCTCCAAAAAGCGCAAAGGGTCGGAGCGCCGGCCTTCTCCGCCATCTCCGCAATATTTTTGGCCGGATCAACGCCCAAAACCTTATACCCTTTTTCAATAAACGGGAATAGGAAAGTTCCGTCGTTCGAGGCAACTTCAAGAACATATCCGTCTTCTTTCGGCACGCGCGCGATAAGTTCATCGGCGAAAGTTTGAGAATATTTTTGCGCCACGCCCGAAGTGCCAGTCACCCAGACATATTCGTCGAAAAGAATCTTCGGGTCCACCGTATAATCCAGCTGGACCAGGTTGCAATCGGCGCACCAGCTCAAGGAGAGCGGGTAATAATTTTCTTTTTCGTCGGGGCCGGCAGGCAGAGAATTAGCCAGCGGCTGAGAACCCAAATCGAAGAACGGCTTCAGATTAGGGCTGTTGCAAACTCGACAATGGTCGATTAATCCCATCATTGGATTAAATTTAGCAATAAAATGCGCTTACGGCAACTTGCGGACAATAAGATGGCCGGTCTTCACGAAGAAACTTTTGAAAAGTCCGGGATAATTCAGAACTTCGCAGCGATGCGCCATAAACCAAAGAACGGCCGCGTGCGGGTCAATGGAATTGCAGGCGTCCGAATCGGCATCCCAAAACTTCTCGTAGTTCGCCTTCAATTTCCTGTAGTCGAGTTTTTCTTGGGATTTTTTATTGAGAATGAATTTAACCGTCCGCCAAATTCTTTTGGGAACGATGAAAAGCAGGCGGAAAAGCAAATTATCCCGCCATAGAATGGAAAATTTTATGAGTTTGCCCCAAAGACCGAAATCGCAGTAGGGCCGAACCGAGTAGTTCTCCGCCGCCCACGGCCTCACCTGCCAAGCCGGTTTAAAAAGAAATATGCCGCCATTTTTCAAAACGCGGAGCGATTCGTTTAGCGCCCGGTCAATTTCGGGAATATGCTCAAAAACGGAAATGCTGAGGATGACATCGAAAGTTTCGTCCTTAAACGGATAACTCTCCCCCTCTTTATCGACAAAGAAAGGTTTGCGGTAAAATCTCCTCAAATTCTCCGCTACATCGAAACCGGTATAATCCCGGACGATATCCTGAAACTGGCCGGCGGCGCTGCCGATCTCCAAAACTTTTTTGTCTCCGAGATTAAAATCGGTTACGAATTTTTTGAGTTCCGGGTAGAAATTATGCTCCTCCGGACGCGCGGCGGGATTGGTCGCTTTGGAATGGTATTCCTTGCTGTAAAATTCCTTAAATTCCATGACTCTCCCGATACCAGGCCACGAGTTTCTTTACGCCGTCGGCATATTTGGTTTTCGGCTCCCAACCCAAAAGCCTTTTGGCCTTCTCAATATCGGCAAGGGTCTGGTCAACATCGCCGGGCGGCATAGGCATCTCGTTGATTATCGCTTTCTTTCCGACTGCTTCCTCCAAGGTCGCGATTATCTGGTTCAAAGTGATGGCATCCGAACCGCCAAGATTGATTATTTCAAAACCGAAGCTCTTGTCCAAACAGGCCATGATTCCTTCAACGATATCGTCAACATACGTGTAGTCGCGCCTGGAACTTCCGTCTCCGTATTTTTTTATCGGCCGGCCGTTCACAATATCGTTCACCATCGTAAAGTGGGCCATATCCGGCCGGTTATTGGGACCGTAGACCGAAAAAAACCTCAAACAAACCATATTGAGGTTATAAAGATAATGGTAGTTAAAACAAAAGAGCTCGTTGGCTTTTTTGGTCGCGGCGTAAGGGCTGATCGGATAGTCAACATTATCCGTCTCGGAGAACGGAACTTTTTTGTTGTTTCCATAAACCGAGGAAGATGAAGCAAAGATGAAATTTTTCACCTTATAGCGCCTGCAGACCTCCAAAAGATGGAGGGTCCCGACTATGTTATTGACGGTAAAACCTTCCGGATCGTCCAGAGAAGCGCGCACGCCGGCTTTGGCGGCGAGATGGATGACCGCGTCAATATGATTCTCGATAAAAACCTTCTCCAGAGCGTTGTGATTCACGATATCTTCAATGACGCAGGTAAAATTCGGATTATTCTGGAACGGAGTGATGTTCTGCTTCTTGATATCCGGCGAGTAGTAGCTGTTAAAATTATCCAAGCAGATAACCTGATGGTTTTCTTTGAGCAAGCGTACGCAGAGATTGGAACCGATGAATCCGGCTCCGCCGGTAACGAGTATCTTCATAATGATAAATTTTACGGCTGTCGCGGATGTCTTGTCAATTCTATTTCAACGGCTTGTTTTGCTTGATTAATTTGTTGTTGATTTTTTCCGCTGTTTGAAGCAAATTCATATCTACTTTCATTTTTTTGGCCAATTGCAGAAGAGCCCTCACATCTTTCGGAAAACAACCGCCGGCATAGCCGCGGTAACCTTCGTGAAAGATCTCGAAGTGGCTGTTGCCGATTCTCTTGTCTTGCACCAGACATTTTCTCACCACATCATAATCCACATCTTTCAGCTTCCGGCATAAATCGTATATCTGATTCGCAAAAACCACGCGCGTGGCCAAATATGAATTGGAAAAATATTTTATCATCTCTGCTTCCTTGGACTTCACAATCATAGAAAATGGGGCTTTGGGTAAAACTTTCAAAATTTTCAAAGCCGCTTTCTTACCGGCCGGATTCGCAAACCCAATAATCTGCCTGTCCGGTTTCATAAAATCATGATTGGCGGTCGTAGCCCTTAAGAACTCCGGGTTGAACAGAATTATCTTCTTCGAATAAAGTTTCTGGAATTTTTCGGAGGAGCCGGGCAGAACCGTGGATTTTATGACCGCAATCTTCCCATTTTTTATTTTTGACACGGCCTCCTTCACCGCGGAATCGTCATAACCTCCGCTTTTTTCGTTGAAAGGAGTGGGAACAGCAACGAAGATAATCGAGGCGCGGTTCACCTCATTAACCGAACCGATTTTCTTGTATTTGTCGTACAAAAAAACTTCATATAGGGATTTTCGGGAGTCAAACCAATGTTTGAGCGCTCCGCCCACATACCCCAAGCCGATTATGCCCACTTTCGTTTTCATAGGAAGAAAAATCCCGCCGAATCAATAATCCGATTTAACGGATGGAACTCGCAGCGGTTGGCTTAACCGCCTCCAATTGGTTCAAAATGCTTTTTATCTTTTGGTCGTCGGGCCAGTATTTCAAAATAGTGTTCGCGATTTCTTTTAATTTTTCTCCTTCTCCTTTCGCCTGGTAGAGATCTAAAAGACTGTAAAGCACCGGCGGGAGCTTGGGGCCGATCGCGAGCGCCGCCCGATAAGCTTCTTCGGATTTAACAAAGTCTTCCTCCTGACGATACTTCTGCCACAAAAGACTGTAAAGATTTCCGCGAATTATGAGATGCCGCACGTCGTTTTTGAAAAGATACGGTTCAATAAAAGAAACCAGCTCCCGGGAAAGAGCTTCGGGATTATTCTGCGAAACCAGGCTTGTTATGGTATCGCTGCTGAAAAATTTCACGATTTCCTCCTGGCCGATCGGAGAATAGAACGAAAGCGCTCGGCCGAAAACATCCTCGAACTCCGGAAGCGTTTTTATCGAATTGAGCATATTGATAGCCCTCACGTAAGAACGCGATTTTTCGAACGGAAGATAGGAACCGAAAATAATAGCGAGAACCGCAAGAAGAATTCCGAGAAATATGAATATTTTCTTAATCATGGCTGTTTTGCCGCCGGCCGGCCGAATAGGTATGCCGCAAAAGCGAGAAAAGTGAAAACGTTGATATAAATAACGAGAACATCGAAAAGCACAATGCCCTGAATAAGGTAAGCGAGCGAAAGACCGAAGAGAAGCGCTTTAACAAAGGGGGATATGTTTCCCGATGATATCTCAGCCGAACGGAACAGTTGGCGGAAAAAAACGGCGAAAATTCCCAAAAACGAAAGAAGCCCGAGGAGACCGGTCTCCACCAGATAATCGAAATAAATACTGTGGGCCCGATCGAACCACGCCCCGAATCCCTCGCTTGGACGGAAATAATTCGTATTGAAGTGGCGGTCAAACACCTGAATGAAATTTTCCGGACCCCAGCCCAAAATCGGCCGTTCTTTGAATCCGTCCAAAGCGATTTTCCACATAATCGCCCTATCCTCGAAAGTTCTCGCCGAAAAAGAAATATTGAAAATCCGCGACCCCGGAATGGACTTGACGAAAGATGTGTCTTTGAAATAAACCAAAGAACCCACCAAAATCACCAAGACGAAACCGATAATGAAAAGCCATTTGCGCATGGATGGGCGGGTATAGATAAAGTAAAAAAGACCGGCGATTACCGCCACGACCAAGCCCATAAAAGCGCCGCGGGTTCCGGCGGCGAAAAACATCGCGGCGAAAGCGGTTCCGATAACGTAAAGCGCGAGAGCTTTCGCCGATTTCAGACGATCGGGATACAAATCATGGAGAAGATATAAGACGTAGAAAATCATAAAAATCGAGAAAGCGGCAAGATAAGCCGGATTTCCGATGGAGCCGGAAAAACGAAAACCGGCGTCGCTAAATGGGGAACCTATTGTTTTTGAAACGCCTAAAGCGGCCAAAAAGCCGTAAATCCCCGAAAGAACTCCGCCTCCGATTGCCCAACCGAAAAGCCGGCGCCAATCGCGCTCTTCGTCAAAAAGCGCGACCAAAAGGACGAAAAATGCCCAAAGATGGAGCATCTGTAAGCCTCCCTCGCCGCGTTCGAAATTGGACCAGAAAGAATTGGAAGGATTGATTCCGAAAAAACCGGCCAAGAGAAAGAATGCCGCGAAAACGGAAACCGCTATCACGAGCGGTTTGCGGAATACAACCGATAATTTCCGGCTCATAACCGAGGATTTGTCCTGAAAAAGAAGCCCGAGCAGGAAAAATATCACTGCTAAATCAACCGTTGTCCGAAACCAGGAATATTTGCCGACAATAAACGGAAAAAGCGTGGATATGGAAACAATCGCCACGGCAAGAACCGATAATTTGAGAAAATTCTTGGAAGTCTTGAAATAATCGAACATAAGAAACCGTCAATTAAGAGTATAGCAAACAAGTTCCGGAACATAAACCCCGCCAGTCCATTGGACTGGCGGGATTATTCAATCATGCATGCATGAGAAAAATCTATCGTCCCTGAAGTTTCTCTTGAACTTGTGCCTGCAATATCTTCGTAAGTTCTTCGAGCAATTTCGCAAGCTGGTCTTGGAGCAATTGGATCTGGGCTTTTACCGCAATCGATTGTTCCTGAACCGGAGCACTCGCCGCCGAACCGGAAATCAATTGATTCAGTTTAGCGCGCGTATTGGGCCCCACTTCGCCATAGCCGATATCTCCCTTCTTCGCGATCTCATACTTTTCCTGAAACCGCTGAACGGCTTTCTGGGTAAGCGCGCCGAAGTATCCCGAAATTATGCCTTCCGGATATTCTCCGTTACGCGCCAGAAATCCCTGGAGCTGTTTTACGTCATTGTTCTCCGTGCCAACCTTGAGCCGGGCGATAAACCGCGATCCAGCCGAAGAACCGCCGGTGGCGGATTGGACAGCTGGAACGGATACCTGGGAAGTCGCGGCCGGTACGGCGGGAGCCGCGACAGTCGCAGCCGTTTGTGGAGCGGTTGTGGTCACAACCGGCGCAGGAGCTGTATATCCCCCTCCTCCGCCACCTCCGCCGCCTCCCCCGCCACCCGCACTCGCAGCAGTACAAGTAGCGCTCGTAGGAGTAAGTGTAAGCGTTTCGGTTTGAGTCGAGGTTAGAGTTACCTCCGAAAGTCCGGGATAACAGGTGAATGTGCCTATGTCATTGCCCAACTGATTCATGCCGTAAGACCTGACGATTATCGAGGAGCCGTTCATCATATTAAAACTCACCGAATTAGTCGTTACGGAAAAATCCTGAACGCTGCCGGCAGGCACGGTCAAATCGATTCCCAGCGAATCAATATGGATAAGGGCATTCGTCGAAAAAACCACATCATTGAATGCCGCCAAAGCCGGAAGAGAAGCGCCGAAAATCAGCGCCAGAGCAAGAAGGAAAACCGTCGATGAATAAATTATTTTATTTTGCATTATCTTGATTTAATTAACCTTTAAAAACAGCGAAGCGGCCGACCTTTCTAAGCGAACTTATGAAGTGCCTCACTGTTTTTAAAGTATTCCCTCCTTACTACTCGTTCTTGATGCAGAAGTAATTCCACGCCATCGTGAGAGTCGTTGTGCCGTGAATTACTCCGAAGTTCGTCGCGGTTGAAGTGGTATAAGTGCTTGTTGCCATCAATCCGGAATTGGCGTCAGCGGCGGAAATGAGACATACCGGCGCGGCGGTATATGTCGCGGCAAACGTTACGGTCGACGAGACATGGCCGCTGTCTACGCTTGTGAAGGAACCGGCGGTATCCGTGGAAGCCGCGCTAACCGTTGCTGTCCCACCACCTGCCGTCGGAGCGGTACCATTCGAAACAAGTTGCCCGTTAAAGGCGATTCTCGCCGTGCCCGCTTTAAGCACGAGCGACGAAGTTCCGTTCGTCGTTCCAATCGTGATGAGGTTAGGAACCCCGCCTGTTCCGATATTCACCAATTTGCCGTTCGTCGCGCCCGTCGCGATATTCACGGTCGTCTGGCCGGTACCAGTGCCGAAGTTTAGGGTATTCACACCCGAACTTTGACCGACAGTAAGTGCGCCCGTCTGGGCTTCACCGCCGATTGTAAACGTACCGGTCGTGGTCGAGGTGCCGATGGAGTAGGTAGCAGCCCCGGCGCCGCCAATCACAAAATTTCCCGTCCCGACATAAAAATTCAAGGACGATGTGCCGTTCGTCGTTCCAATTGTGATGAGATTGGGAACTGCGCCGGTTCCGATATTCACCAACTTGCCATTCGTCGCGCCCGTCGCGATATTCACAGTCGTCTGGCCGGTGCCGGTGCCGATACCCACCGTGTTCACGCCGGTACTCTGACCTACCGTAAGCAGGCCTGTTTGGGCCGCACCGCCGATCAGGATGACCCCGCTCGTCGTTGAGGTGCCGATGGAGAAAGTCGAGGTAGCTACTCCGTCTATGGAAATGTCGCCGCCCGTCGTCAACACTCCCAATCCCAATGTCAAAGCGGCTTGCACGGAAATAATTCCCAAGAGCAATCCGCCCAAGACAACTCCGCTCAAAATCGAATATTTTTTGATTGTTTTCATTGTTTTGTATTTAATCCTATTTCTAAATTACGACCTTTTATTTTATTGTTTATTTTTGTTTATATGATTTTCATGCGACCTTTAAAATCGAATCGGATCCCGATTTGAAATCGCGATTATCTTCATTTAATGATAACAAATTGCCGATATTATAATTGTGCATAACTAAAAAGACCCTCTCCGCCAGCTGGCGGAGGGGCCTTTTTATTCCAATTATGCGCTATTGGAAAACCGGATGCTAGTAACCCGTGTTGATCGTTCCCAGTGATGGCTTGCCATCTACGAAGAGGGCCTGCGCAATACCGGTAAGATCCGTCGGGGTAACAGTCGACTCATACGGATCGGAGTCATAACCCAGCTGGGAGTTATCAGCCTGATAGAGCAAGGTTCCGAGACGATTGACCGAGAAATTCCAACGAGTTCCTCCTGCCGATGTCTCATGATTCTTGATGGTCAGGTAACGATAACCGCCATTGCCCGTGATTTGACGATTCGCCGCCGTTGAGGTGGAAATGTCAAACGTCACGACACCACCCGAGATCGCCACACTGCCGGCCGAAAGGATCTGAGAGGAATCGCTCTGAGAGCCGTCCTGCGAGGAGATATAGAGATCATAGGTGCTGGTTGAAGCGCCCGATTCGCTGAATACGAAGGAGGTTGAGGTGCTCAAACGAATAGTCTTGGAACCATTGTTCGCAATCTTTAAGATTCCGAGAGTATTGTTCGCGCCGCAAGAGGCCGCCGCGGTTGAACCGCAAGTGGTCACCGCTCCAGCCGCCGGAGATACGCCTGTTATAACCACCTGTTGAGGAGTTACAACGTAGTTTCCCGCTGTCGCCGGAACACCCGTCTTCGTCGCCGCAGTGGAACCAGTGTTGGAACCCTTGACCGAGATGTCCGCCGTAGAAGACGTCATCACGAATCTGAAGAAGTCGCCAAGTCTGGCACTGCCACCCGCACCAATATCAGCCTTTACAGTGATCGTCGTTCCGGAAACCGGCACCGGCGCTGCAAGGAGGTTATCGGAAGCGGTTACCGTATATGTGCAAGAAGTGGAGGAAGAAACCGTACCCACGTTCAAACACCTCGGTTCGGCCGTCGCAAAATACGTTCCGTCCGCATAGAATTTCACGTTGCTGATGGTCGTCGTCGCCAACTTGTTTATGGAGGACGTCGCGTAGACCGTCAGTGCCGTGATTTTCTGCGTTTCATACTGCGAAGCCAACTGGAAGGCAAACACTACCTGGCCGGTTGAACCCACAGTCACAGTCGTCGTCGTATTCGGAGCGCCAGCCGCATCCGAAAGGACGAGTCGGCCAGCCGCCACGTGCGCCTGACCCTGGCCGGAACCACTGAAAGTGATGTCCGAACCATTCGTGAGCGTATTGCCCGTTACCGCGCCAACCGCCGTCACCGCCGAAGTGGAAGACGCCACCTTAAACGTGTGCGTGCCCGTTCCGGAAGACGCGTCCGCCTTGAAGTGCAAGGTGACCGGAGTCGTCTTACCTACGGTAAACGGAGTAGAGAAGTCAAAGGAGACCGTCGCGGCATTCGAGGCCGTCGAGGCGGTCGTCGTCAAAGGCGACGTATCGCTGTCCTTATAGAGATACAAATTCTGAACCTCCGTCAGGAGCGCGCCGTCGGAAGAGACGACAATTTTCGAGATCTTCACATCCTCGCCGCCCGTTGAGGCATCGAGTTTGATTGTCGCGTACTCGTACTGCGTCGTTCCCGCCACGATGCTGTTCGCGACCGGTGTCGAGAGCGTCGTTACGGAAAGAGCCGCGGCTTTGACCGAAATTGAATTCGCATCAGTCGCGCTCGTCGGATTAGTGATGAGATCGTTCGTCGTCAAGCGCTTCGCGCTCGTGACTTGGAAGTCTTTCACCTGATAGTTATCAGATGCCGTCGCAGTGGAATTGATGGAACCCTCAATCGTGATAAAGCTGTCCACGCCCGCGGTAAGCACCGGATAGGACGAGAGTGAGTACTCCGTCGCCGTTGTTACCGAGATGCTGGAGGCGGCCGCCGAATAGACAGTCGCACCATTCACCTTTACGTAGAACGTGCCATTGAGATTACGAACACCCGAGGAAGAAGTTACCCAGAACTTCACCGCGCGGAGCTCATAATTCTCACCGATCGGTTTCACCGTGAATTTAGCCAGAGAAACATTGGTGGAACCCGGAACCACAGCGGAACTCGGAGAATCCGAGGCCTTAATCTGCGTCAAGGAACCCGAACCAATGGTCTGAATGTTAAATCCATTACCAATCGGGAAGGTCGTGTCGTTCGTGCCGACGCCCGGAATAACCGATACGCCGGTGCCAGAACCGCGGAGATCGAGGTCGTAGTTGTTGTAAACCACGTAGTTGATCGTCCGGGCTGCGCCATCCACAATCTTCGCCTTAACGGTGAAGTCTTTCGTCTGGCCCTTATCAATGAAGAACGGGGTCGCGAGAGTGAATGTCACATACTTGCCGACCTGCTGAGCCGTCGCGAGGACTGCCCCGGCCTGGTCGAGCAATTGGACATCTTTAACATCGGCATCCGCGCCGCTCCCATTGTTGTAGAGCATTACGGAGTAGATGTTCACCGCCTCGTTAGAGGAAGTTTCCTGAATGCGGAATTTGGTGATTTCCTGTGCGCTCACAGCATCAACGTTCAAAGTGGAAGAACCCGTGCCCGTCAACACGTCTAAGGTGGTGGAGGCCAAGGAGCTGCCGCCGTTAACGATGGTCATCAAATTGCCGGAAATCGGGAAGGAGCCCGAAATCGCAGTCGTGTTTCCAGTGATTGCCGAAGCGGCATCAACACTGAAACCAACGTTGCCGTTCAAGTTTCCGGAAAGGAGGTTAAACCTAACCGTGAAACTGGTGGACTGACCCGCCGCCACCGCAATCGGCGCGCTCGGGAAAGTGATACCAATGGTGTTGTCGGAATTGATGGAGGTAACGACATTGCCATGCCGTACGCCTGCCGCATCAACAATGTCAACGCCATTCAAATTGGTGTTCGCCACGAAGCCAGTCTTTTTCAAGGTGACTCCCGTAACATTCACTGCTTTGGAACCGGCCGTGAGGTTAACTTTCAACGCAGAGTTGAAAGCCGTACCACTACCAATTGTCCTGGATGCCGGAGAATCCGAAGCCAGGCTCACAACGAGATCTGTTCCCGCCGGAACCGTGACTACCGGAACTGTTGCACCAGGGGTGGTGACTACTACTGCCGATCCACCGATGGCCGCGCGAGTCTTAGGACCGAAGTAACCGACCGAAGGGGTAATCCCCTTAGAAGCCTGCCACTTGGCCAAAGCAGCCTTCGTCGCCGAACCAAAGTAAGCGGTCGGGGCGGAAACTGCCGTTAAATAACCGCCGTTAATCAGAATCTGCTGGAGAGCGCTAACATCGGTTCCTTTGCTACCGAGAGTGAGGTTCTTGGTGAAAGAAGACGATGCCGGAACGCTGGCCGAGCCGCTCTGAAGAGCGGTTATTTGAGCCGTCAAAGCCGCGATTTGAGCCATAAGCTGGTCAATCGTGGTCTGCGACGTCTGGGCAAAGGCCGGAATTACCGAGCCGGCGAACCATGCCGCCGTGGTAAGAGAGAGGCCTACTGCCACTACTTTTCGACTTAAATTACTCATTTTTAACTGTAAATAACACAAATAATCAAAAACAAAAATAAGGTTCTCTTATAGGTGCTTTAATTATTTGATTTTTGAATTAAATTTAATGATTTTACTGATTTTCGGACTTGAAAACGATTTTTCGTTCCAAGCCGCCGACCTTTTGAGTTTCAGGACACCATTATGCTCTGGTCTTTCGACCACCGCCTAAGTGAGGTAAGCGGCGGAGACTCTGGGAAATGGTGGGTTAATATCTTAAGTGAAGGAGCTACAAAAAAGTCCCGCTTTGAAGCGAGACGACTTTTGCAAATCGGTCACGAAAATGTACGAATCCAAATTCGTAAATTTATAGCCGCACATGGCGGCTTTCGTAACTAAAACAGTACAAAAGCTTGGCCTCACTTCCAAGCAACTTTAGCTCTAATATAACAAACGTCGGGGAAAAATCAATCCACAGGCCATCCCCATCTCATGTCTTTCCCGCGTCCTATTTATAACGAAAATCACTAGTCGCCGTTACGGCAATATCCAGGTGACGGTGGCAAATATCAAACTCAAAACCACGGCGAAAATGGTCAATTCCCGCAAGACCAGGGTTAAGCCCAAAAAACCCCTTAAACTAGCCAAAACGGCATCCCTCGCAATAATCAGGAAGAGAGTAAGGAAGGCGGCGGCATTTATGAATCCTAGAGGCAAAAGGAGGGATAAAGCGGCTATTTGGCAGGCCAAAAAACCCATAGACCAGCTTATCATTCGGAGGGTCCATCCGGCGGCTACTCCCTCAAAAACCAGGAATTCCCTCACAAGAAGCGTTGTTCCCGAAAAAACCGCCAAAAACCACAGAATATCGGGCAAAACGAAGCCGGCGGAGAATCCCGGCCAGCGGTAAAAAACAAGAATAAAAAAACAGGCAATCAGGGCGATATTCAAAAGGCCGTAGGCGATATTCCGATTTTTGAAGAGTAGGTTCACGAGTCCCAGCACAAGGAAGATAAAGCCGCCGAAAATCAGAATCAATAGGATGCCTATCAACCCTTTTAGGGTAAATCCCGGAAAAGAAAGCACGGCCGAGGCTCCGAGAACACTCCCGATGGAAATAATCCAATAGGATGCGCGGAAGAGGCGGCGCTCCGGCAGCTCGGAAAAGTAAACCGCTCCCATGAAAATCAAAAACAGGAGAATCGGCCAAAAGGAAAAACCAGCCAGAATCAAAAGGCCGAAAACAAGGGAGGCGCCGAGCGTCTTAGCGAGTAACCTCCACCCGGTTTGATTTATTAATGATGATATTAGCTTTTTGGCCATCTTTGAGCAGTCCGCGGACAATCCGGTCGGCAAGCGCATCCACAATCGTCTTCTCGATGAGGCGTTTTACCGGGCGCGCCCCGAAATCCGGGTCAAAGCCGTTATCCACGAGATATTTTTTCACTTCGGGCCGGATACTCAGCGCGACATTTTTCTCCGCGAGGCGTTTTTTCACCTCCTCGAGCTGAATGTCGACTATTTTTTCGACCGATTTGGGCGTAAGCGAATTGAAAATAATCGTCTCGTCGAGCCGATTCAGGAATTCCGGCCGGAAATTTTCCCGGAGCGATTGCAGGACATTGTCGCGGAATTTTTCCTCCCTAGTTTGGAATTCCTTTTCGTTTCCGCCGGATTTGAATCCCAAGGAAGAAATTTCACGGAAATATTCGCTTCCCACGTTCGAGGTGAGAATAATCACGGTGTTTTTGAAATTCACCACCTTGCCCTTTGAATCGGTGAGCCGGCCGTTATCGAGCACCTGAAGCAAGATATTAAAAACCTCCGGATGGGCTTTTTCGATTTCATCGAAAAGAATCAGGCTGTAGGGCCGATGACGCACCGTTTCCGTCAGCTGGCCGCCCTCGTCGTGGCCGATATAGCCCGGCGGAGAGCCGATAAGGCGCGAGACGGCGTGGCGTTCCATATATTCCGACATATCGATGCGCACGAGCGCCTTGTCGTCGTTGAACATGAATTCCGCCAGTGCCCTGGCAAGCTCCGTCTTTCCCACACCCGTAGGCCCGAGGAAGATGAAGGAGCCCGAAGGCCGGTTCTCGTCCGCGAGGCCCGCCCGCGAACGCCGAAGCGCCCGGCCGACCGCTTGAATCGCCTCTTCCTGGCCGACGACGCGCTCCCCGAGCGCTTCCTCGATGCGGGAGAGTTTCAACATTTCGGATTCGAGCATCCGCGACATCGGAATGCCGGTCCAGCGCGTCACAACGGCGGCAATATCCTCCTCGTCCACCACCTCTTTTATAAAGTTGTCTTTATTTTCTTTTTTGGATTTGTTTTTATTGTCGTGCTTCTTTTCCAAGTCGGCATAGTGCTTCTCCAGTTTGGGCAATTCGCCGTAGCGGATTTGCGCCACCCGGTCGAAATCGCCTTCGCGTTCGGCCACCTCGGCCGCTCGCCTCAAGTCCTCTATTTCCCGCCGGAGACCATGGAGATTTTCCACGCCGGTTTTTTCGCCCTGCCATTGAGAGGAAAGTTCTGCATTATTTTCCTTGAGTTTTTTCAATTCCTTTTCCACTTGCTTCAAACGCAGGGATTTTTCTTTTGCGAGAGCGGATTTTTCCACTTCAAGGCGCGTGATTTCTTTCCTCATTACTTCGATGTCGCGGGGCAGGCTGTCGGAATCGAGCCGGCGGGCCGCTGAAGCTTCGTCGATCAAGTCCACCGCCTTATCCGGCAGAAAACGGTCGGTGATGTAGCGGGCGCTCAAATTCACGGCGGCGATGATGGCATCATCGGTGATTTTCAAACTGTGATGCATTTCGTATTTTTCTTTGAGTCCGCGCAAAATCGAAATGGAGTCCTCCACCGACGGCTCTTCAACCAATATCGGCTGAAATCGGCGTTCCAGAGCCGCGTCTTTTTCGATATGCCGCTGGTATTCTTTGAGGGTGGTTGCGCCGATTGCGTGGAGCTCGCCGCGCGCGAGAGCGGGCTTCAGAAGATTCGAAGCATCGATTGCGCCCTCGGCCGCGCCCGCGCCCACGATCATATGGATTTCGTCGATGAATAGGATTATCTTCCCGTTGGAATTTTGGACTTCTTTCATAAAAGCCTTGAAGCGGTCTTCGAACTCGCCGCGAAATTTCGTGCCGGCGATAAGGGAGCCGATATCGAGCATCACCACCTCTTTGTTTTTGAGCGGTTCCGGCACTTCGCCCGCCATTATCTTCTGGGCTAAGCCCTCCACGATGGCCGTTTTCCCCACGCCCGGCTCGCCGATCAGAACCGGATTATTCTTCGTGCGCCGGGAAAGAATTTGCTGGAGACGGCGCAATTCTTCCTCCCGACCGATGACCGGGTCGAGCTTTCCTTCGCGCGCCTTCTGGGTCAAATTCACGGCGTATTTTTCCAAGACCTGGAATTTGCTCTCCGGCGTTTCGTCCGTCACGCGGGCCGAGCCGCGAAGCTGAATCAGCGTTTTTCCCAAGACTTCCTTCCTCGCGCCGAAACGCGCGAGCATTTCCTGAGCCGAAGAAGCCACCTCCGCCACCGCCATCAGCAGATGTTCGCAGGAAATAAATTCATCTTTGAATTTCATTGCGACCTCCCCCGCCTTATCCAATATTTTCATCAATTCCTGGGAGAGGTAGAGCTGGCTCACGCCGCCGCCCGAAAATATTTTGGGCAATTCATTCAAAATGCTTTCCATTGCGCGTTCCAATTCCGAAACATTTACGTTCGAGCGCACCAAAAGCGGCCGCACGAGCGTCTGTTCGTCGGACAAGAGCGCCGACAGAAGATGGAGCGCTTTGAGCTCGCCGTGATTCTGGCGCGCCACCATATCTTGGGCATTCTGAAGCGCCTCCTGCGCCTTTATCGTGAAACGATTGAAATTCGGCATAGGTTTATTATATCCGATAATAGGGAATTTTTATAACATTGGCAAGAACCAATATTGAGTGCTAATGCCAATTTTGGCATATCGCGTCTTTCTCTATTCCGCGGGGCGCTCGGTGAGCACAATGGATAAGTCCAAATTATTCTCTCCTCTTTTTATCTTCGCCGAAATAGTCTCGCCGATAGAATAGCGCTGAATGAGATTTCCGAGCGAATTCTGGTCGTCTACTTTAATGCCGTTTATTTCCAAAATTATATCTTCTGCCTGGATGCCCGCCTTCGCGGCCGGAGAATCCTTCAGGACTGCCGGGCCATCGTTCGAGCCGCGCACGAGCGCGCCGTAATTTACGGCCAATTTTTCCTTCTTTGCCAACTCTTCCGTCACCGCCATATATCGCACGCCGAGATAGGAGATTTTTATCGTTCCGGTATTCCGCACGGAGTTGATATCGCGCTTCGCCTGGTTGATCGGGATTGTGAAGCCGATACTTTGCGCCCCTTCGGCCACGGCCGTATTGATGCCGACAACTTCGCCTTTCAAATTCAAAAGCGGTCCGCCGGAATTACCGGGATTGATGGCCGCGTCCGTTTGGATGACATTGCTGATTGTTTCCATCCCGATACTCGCCCCCGTTGCCGTAATGGTACGGGATAATCCTGAAATCACCCCGACCGAAACTGTGTTCCGAAATTCGCCCAGAGAGTTGCCGATCGCGATGGCCGTCTGGCCGAGTTTGAGCGTATCCGAATCGCCCAGCGCCACAACCGGCAGACTGGCCGCTTCGATTTTCAAAACCGCCAAATCCTGCATCGGGTCGCGGGCCAAAACTTTGGCATCGTATTTCTTGCCATCATTCGTGAGCACGGTGTATTCGGCCGCCGTATCCGCCACCACGTGCTTATTGGTCAGAATCATGCCATCCGAGGAGATTATGAAACCGCTTCCTCCCCCGATATTCCGCTTTTGCGTTTTCCCGCTATCGCAGGGCCGGGAAAAACCGCCGAAATTGCCCCCGAAGAAATCGCGGAATTCCGGCGGAATATTGCTGAGGGGGTCCGTCTGGCATTGCTCGATTATCGGCAGGTTTTTTGAAATGGTTATCGAAACGACGGAGGGCGAAGCTTTTTCCACCGCTTTCATCACCGCTTCTTCATAGTCTATTGTCGGAACATAGGGAATTGCCTCGGTTTTTTTGGCTTCAATGGTTGAGGTTGGAGAATTAGAAAGCGTTCCGCCTCTCACGAAATTCCAAACATCGTCGAGAAAATTCGCCTGAGCGAAACGGGAGGCCGCGATCGACCCGAAAAATCCGCCCACCAAACCGGCCACAATTACGATTATTATGAATTTTTTATTAATCATTTTTAATAATTTTAAATTATAAGTTCTAAATTTTAATTTAATATCCAAATGAACAAATTTTTAAATTTTTGAACAATTAAAATTAAATTGAAATTTGAAATTTAGAATTGGGAAATTATCAACGTATCTCGTACCTCGAAGTTACGTTCACTTTCACATCTTCCGAACCGGCCTCGATTGCTGGAGCAATAGATGCGTCGGCATTTTTCATCATTGATTCGCCACCCATACCATAAGCATATGATACGGGTGTCGCCGAATTTTCGTAAATTTCCAAGAGCCGCCCGATACCGAAACTGCCGGCCTTCGCCAATTCTTTCGCTTTTGCTTTGGCCTTATCTATCGCTTCGGCGCGCGCATCGGCTCGAGCAGAATCCGGATCATCGATGGTAAATTGGAGCTGGGAAACCGTATTCGCGCCGCTCGCCACGATACCGCCCAAAATATCGCCGATGCTAGAAAAATCCCGGACCTTCACATCCACGTTCTGAGAAATGGTGTAACCCACGATTTCCGCGGGCGGACAAGGTTTGGCTTCCCCTCGCTCCGCTTGGTATTGCTGATAAACACTACAACTATAATTTTGGTAGCGCGGCGAGATGTTGTAATTCTGCGTCTTGATATCCTTCGCCTCGATGCCTTTCGATTTTACGAAATCGATTGCCTTGTTCATCTTCGTCGTGTTCTCCGTCTGGAGCGCTCCCAAATCTTTGCCGCCTTCGGTCGTCACGCTGAAATTGAACTCGGCCACGTCCGGCACAACGACTGTTTTTCCTTCGCCCGAAACCGAAAAGCTCCGGAAAGAGGTCGGCTGGGAATTGGCGTAGGCGGAGGAGTAAATCCACACCGAGTAGGCTCCGGCCAAAAGCATGACGATTATCGCGACATTTAAATAATGCTTCGTTTTCTCCATTTTTTTTGTTTATTGTTTTTTATCCGACCCTTCGACAAAAGGGCATATGTGGGAATTGTAAAAAATCTTCCCGTTTATGTCTAACGGAGGATTTTGCCGATTCGTTTCAGGGCTTCTTTTATTTCGCCTGTTCCAAGCGTTTTTCCGAAGCTGAAGCGCAGACTTCCCCGCACTCTTTCCTGGGGCAAGCCGAGTGCTTGAAGCACGGGCGAAGGAACGTAGGAGCGGGCGGAGCAAGCCGAACCAGCCGAAACCGCAATGCCGGCCATATCCAATTTAACGAGCAGATCGCCCGCAAATTCCGTCGGGAAGTAAATATTCAGAATGTGCGGCGCATCGCTTTTGCCGTTGATTTCGGCTTGCGGATAGATTTTTTTGAGGCCCCGCCAAAATTCATCCCTAAGTGACTTTACTTCTTTCGTATTTTTGCTCCGGTCCTTTACCGCCAGTTCAACCGCTTTTCCGAAACCGATTATCGCCGGAATATTTTCCGTGCCGGAACGCAAACCAAACTCCTGCCCGCCACCCGTCACAATTGGTTTCACCAATTGCAAATCCGAATTTCTAAATCCTAAATCCGAAACACGGTTTTGAGTTTGGAATTTTGAATTTTGATTTTGTTTCGAATTTCGTGCTTCGAATTTCGTGCTTCGCATGTAAAGCGCTCCGACTCCCTTCGGGCCGTAAATTTTTTGGCCGGAAAGCGTCATTAAATCCGCGCCAAGATTATCAGCATCACAGTCAAAATAATTCAGAGCTTGGGCGGCATCAACGTGAAAAAGTGGGTACTTTTTCACCAAATCCGAATTTCTAAATCCTAAATCCGAAACACTTTTTTGAATTTGGTTTTTTGAATTTGGAATTTGTTTAGGATTTCGTGCTTCGGGCTTAGAATTTCTGAAATTGCGGATAATCTTTGCGATTTCGGCAATGGGCTGAATGCTCCCGATCTCGTTATTCACGTGCATCACGGAAACCAGGGCAGTCCGCTCATCCAATGCCTTTTCCAATTTTTTCAAATCCACAATGCCATTCTTGTCCACCGGGACATAAACTACTTCTATTCCCTCTTTCTCCAATTCGCGCGCCGTATCCAAAATGGATTCGTGTTCTATGCAACCAACAATTATCTTTGGTAAAAAACCTTTTACCGTCCCCCGCAGGGCAAGGTTATTCGCCTCCGTCGCCGAGCCTGTGAAAATAATATTCCGGAAATCCGCGCCCACGGCCTTAGCAACTGCGCCCCTAGCCTTATCCATCGCGCCAATTGCCTCCTGGCCGAAAGAATGAAGCGAGCCCGGATTACCGAACTTCTCCGCAAAATAGGGCATCATTACCTTCAAAACTGCCGGCTCCACCGGAGTCGAAGCGGCATAATCCAAATAGATTCGGGATGGTTTGTTCATTATTGCTTCCCCATCAGGCTTTTCAGAATACTGTCCACGATTTCTTTTCCTTTCGGATTCTCTTCGCAGGCGGCGAGGAGTTTAGTTAATTTTTTCCGGTGCCCCCAGGAGAGCGACGCGCCTTCGGAGCTTTTTGTTTTTCCGTTCGGCAATCCGTTCAAGGGGAAAAATTTCGCTTTTTCTATTGCCTCATCCCGCTCTTTGCCCGGAGCGGATTTCGGTTCGTCTTGGGCGACGACGAGAAAAAACTTATCTTCGTGAAATTGCGCGCCGGGCCGCTCTGAAGATATTCGGATCGAAACCGAAAGTTCCGGATCAATGAGTTCTTTATCGAACGTGAGGCCGGCTTCTTCTTCAAATTCGCGATGCGCCGTAGCGACAAGATCGGAATCTTTTTGCGGATTAAAATGACCCATCGGCATCTTCCAGACTTTTTCTTCGACGAAAACGCCGCCGGTCTTCTGAGCGTTCTTCTCGCCCGGTTTCTGGAGAACTAAAAGGAGCTGCGGTTCGTTTTTTCCGAACTTTATATAGGCCACGCCGGCCGAGTAGCTAACTATTGGATCCATCGCTCTTGCCGTAAAAGCCGCCGATGTTCGCGCGACGGAAAATTTCGAGAATAACCGTGAGACCGATGCCGGAAATAACGGCAAAGGCGGTCAGACCGATACCGCAAAGTACGCCGATCGCGGCCACAAACCAGACGGTCGCGGCAGTCGTAAGTCCCCGCACGCGGATGCCGTGCTTCACGATAATGCCGGTACCGAGAAAACCGACGCCGATAATGATATTCGCGATAACGGTCAGAAATCCGCTATTCCGAGCAATAATCTCGGGCAGATTTTCGGGCGAGACGGCGACGAGATATGGCAACGAGAGGCCGGCAATCGTGAAAATCGCCGCGCCAGCCGCAACCATCATATCGGTGCGCAAGCCCGCTTCCTTGCCCGCAATTTCCCGTTCAAGACCGATTATAATTCCCAAAAGAACCGCCAACCCCAAGCGCAACAGCATTTGTTCCAAAGTAAGCATGATTTTTATATTTAAACTAATTCCTCTTTTTCGCTGATATCTCCTCCGGCAGACTTATCTTTTAAATTGTCGACTTTTTCCTCTCCGGGAAATAGATTTTTGACCTCTTTCCTATACCAAGCTATGAGAGGCGCCACTTTCATGGCTACCTCGGTTCCATAGTCGTGGCTAATATTAGCAAAAAGAAAATCCATGGAACCTCCCGGGTCCGGCGCATTTTCGTCGGGAGAAGAAATTTGGGAACCGAAAAGGATTCCTAGGCCATGACGCAGAACATCCAACATCGCACTCAATTCGGAATCGGTCCATCCGGTTTTTTCCTGTATCTCCACCTTCGCTTTCAAAGCTTTAGTTTCATTGGTTACTAATTCATTAAAATATTTCCTGGCTTCGTCCAATTCCTTGCGAGTGATTTCTTCTATTATTGTCTTCCCTTCTCCTAGAATCTCCTTTTCTCTTTCACTATCCACATTTTTCTCGAAAATATCTCCGGCAGAAATATCACCCGACAATATTTTATTGGCGATGCCGATATTTTCCTCCATTGTTTTTTGCTCTTCCGGATGAAGCATTTTTATCTCGTCTTCAGGCGTATTGGCGTATTCTATCATTTTAATATTTCGGATTTTCCTCTTTTATTTTTTTCTTATAATTGGCGTACCGCGCAAGCGCAAAAAGAATGCTTGAAAGCCGATTCAGATATTGGAGCGTCTCCGCCGGCAATTTCTTCTTTTTATTGTTGAATCGCGCAGCCGAGCGCTCCGCTCGCCGAGCGATGACCCGGGCGACATCTAATCGTGCCGAAAATTCGCTTCCCCCGGGAAGGATGAATTTATTGATGACTGGTAATTTCTTATCTATTTTCCCAATGGCCGTTTCGAGCTCGGAAGTTTTTTGGCCGATTTTTCCGGCAAAACTTTTTGCCTTATAGTTGAAGCCGGCCGCCGCCACGTCCGCCTGAACCATAAAGAGGGTTTCCTGAATCTCCTTGAGAACCGCCCGGATGTCGGCGGGTGCCTCCGTCCGGCAAAAACCGGTCCAAGAATTCAATTCGTCGAGGTTACCCAAAACGTCGAAAAGCATGTCGTCTTTCGGCAATTTCTTCTTTCCAAATGCGCTTTGGCCTTTGTCCCCTTTGCCAGTATAGAAGCGGGTTTTCATATGATTTACCAGGCAGTAGAAATTCGACTATTTGTGGCTTTTATCATAAAAGTATTCTTTGAGCATGCGCTTTAGCAATCTGGCGCCTTGGCTCGTCTTCAGATATTGCTCTCTTCTTGTTGCGTCCCTTGAATTCAAGTATGCCTCATAGCGTATCAATATCCAAGGTGCCTTTCTTCTAGTTGAATAGCTATTTTTGGTGGCTTATTAACCTCAGTCATATTTTCTTAAACTATAAAACAAAATCCCGCCATTAGCTAAAGCTAGGGGCGGGGCTTGTATGCTTTTATATTACTCTCAAATCGGGTCTGGGGTCAAACTAGGCGAGTTGTGGATAATCCCACCTATAATAAAAGCTCTAAAATCCAACATTTTCCAAGGTTATTTATATGTAGTGCAAAATTGATTATTTGATTTTTTAATCAGATTTTTAATCCTAATTGATTAAATTCTAACACCCCTTTTTAATTAAAACAAAAAACGAGATATAGTCTCGGTTTCCGGAGATAAATTCCAAACAAAGTAGAGCTCGAACCCATAAAGGAATCTATTAAAAATTTAGGGTCGCATAGTGGAGGACCTGCCTATGCAGGCAGGCGTTAGAACTGTGATATGGGAGTTGGAAGGGCGGATTTGTGTACCAAATATTAACTTTACAATTACTAATAACTTAGTTGACAATTGTGTTTAAATGACTTGTCAATCTATTGACAATTACTATCATATCTGTATACTAGAAACAATGACCAACCAAGAAGAAAAAATATTAGATTTACTAAGAATAAAGAAAAACATAAAAACCCGGGATGTGGTTTCAATCCTTGGTGTTTCTCGTCAATACGTAAACATTTTATTTAATAACCTGATATCTCAAGATAAAATTATTAAAATAGGTTCAACCAGGAACGCTTTTTATGTTTTGCCAGAATATGCCAGTCAGCATCTGGAGGTATTTCCCTCTCGTATAGTCAAAAGATTTAAAAACTCCGATCTTGAGGAACACAGAGTTCTAGATCAAATCGAAAACAATTGTCCGCTCATACTTAAACTACAAGAAAATATTAGGAGCATATTTACATATGCCTTTTCTGAAATGTTTAATAATGCTATTGAACATTCCAAATCAAAAAACATTGATATTGAGGTGGTGCTAGCGAAAGGGAAACTTAGTTTTCTGGTAACAGACTACGGTATAGGGGCATTCAGAAATATTATGACGAAGAAAAAACTTGGTTCGGAATTAGAAGCCATACAAGAGCTCTTAAAAGGCAAAGCGACAACCAAACCCCAAGCGCATTCTGGCGAGGGAATATTTTTCACGTCTAAAACATCTGATGTGTTTATCTTAGATAGTTATGGAACTCAGTTGGTTATCAATAACAAAGAAGGAGATGTGTTCATTGGCAAGCCAAAAATATTTAGGAAAGGGACTAGGGTTTCTTTTAGTATTGATTATAATAGTTCACGGCATATAATCGGGGTATTTAGAAAATATACCGACATGACATCAGATGGTGATTTTGGTTTCGATAAAACTGAGATAAAAATAAAATTATTTACCGGAGGTAGTATTTATGTTTCAAGATCTCAAGCTAGAAGGGTTCTAGCAAATTTGGAAAAATTTAAATCCATAACATTTGATTTCGATAAGGTTCCAATGGTCGGCCAAGCTTTCGTAGATGAAATATTTAGAGTTTTCCATAATAAATATCCTGATATAAAACTTCAAACCATGAATACGATGGAAGCTGTAAAATTTATGATCGATAGAGTTAAGGGTAATAACCCTCGGAAACCCAATCTTTTTGGAAACTAAAGACCATTTTTAGTATTAATTAGTAAGTGGGATTTTATTATAATCCTTTGCTAATTCCATTGAGAAAACCATCAAAAAGCTTTTGGTTAAAAACGATAATTACTACTAAACTTTTGGGCGTCTAGAGAGAATTGAACTCTCGATATCGGTTCCACAAACCGAAGTTTTACCACTAAACTATAGACGCCATCGGAATCGAATGATTCTGCATTCAGTTTAATCCCAAATTGAAGTTTTCGTCAAAATCTGGAAGAATTGGTAAGGCAATCCCCTATGGGCGGACTTTTAGACAATTTAGGCGCTTTGGTTCTCCAATATCCCGAATGGAGCCACTGGATAATCGCGGTATCCATTCTTATTCAAGGCGAGGTGACAGTCCTGGTGGGCGTCTTTCTTGTCGCTAACCATAATTTGAGCTGGAGCGATTTTCTCATCCCTTCCATCAGTTCCTTAATCGTGGGCGACATATTTATCTTCTTTTTCGGCCGACTGATACGTAATACGCGCTTCGGCTGGAAATTCTACCGGAAGATAAAGCATAGCCGCCGGACGCAATTCTATTTTCATTACGTCCGCGAGAATATCGTTAAACTGATGATAATTTCCAAATTCCTTGTAGCCGCAAATATTTTTGCCGTGCTTGCTATCAGCTGGTCTAAAGTCTCTTTCGCCAAATTTATGAAATCACAATTCATAAGTATCTTCCTCTGGTTCTTTTCCGCCACGGCCGTCACCTACTTCTTCGCTACCGGCTTCACTTATTTGCGCTCGGAAAAAATCTTCAGACAAATAGAAATAGGAATACTCGTAATAATAGTGCTGATGTTCGTCGGAGAACACTTCTTGAGAAAACGGCTAAGCAAGAGGTTTTTTAAAGAAGAAATCGAAGAAACAAAGGATATATCCGAAGAAGAATTCAAAAAGAAGGGGTGGTAGGAATAGCTGTTATCCAATCAAAACTTTTTTGAAAAGCAAATAATGCAACTTCTACCTCCCTTTCTTCCACGTTTTTATTTGTGCCGCGGGGGTGAATCGAACACCCAACGCCTGCCTCTTCCGAAGCGAGTTGGACTATATCATCATCCTGGCCATTCCAGGAGCTGGGCGCTTGCGCGAGGTTATTGTTGGGACTCACTCGCTAGTCTCTACACCTTCTCCGACACTTAAACCCATCGGAGCTTGGCTCGGGATTATTTCTTTGAAGAAGTTTCCCCCGAGTTCACCCAGTTTTTAAATCCGCATTACTGCGAAGTGCCCCAAAGATCTAGGGCAGCGCTCTACCATTGAGCTACCGCGGCATCGGTACTTCGTTTTCAAACGCAGTTCCATTATAATCAAAATACCTTATAGGTCAAAAAATGCCCGAACAAACTTTACTTAAAGTGGAAAATCTCTCCGTGGAACTCGAAGGACTGACCATTATTAAAGGTGTCTCTTTCGAATTGAAAAAAGAGGAGGTGCTCGCGATTGTGGGACCGAATGGCGCCGGGAAATCCGTGCTCTTGAAAACATTGCTCGGCTTTTTCCCCCCTACTGCCGGAAAAATCGAGTGGGCGCCCGGCACGGCCTGCGGTTATCTCCCTCAGCGCTTCCATATTGATCACTATCTTCCGATGACGGTCGAGGAATTCCTGAAACTGAAGCCGAACCCGAAATACTCCATCCATAAAGTGCTGGAACTCGTCGAAATAGACCGGCACTGGCTCGGAAAAAATCTGGCGACTTTTTCGAGCGGCCAGCTCCAGAAAATATTGCTCGCCTGGGCGATTATCGACCAGCCGCAAGTGCTCCTCTTCGACGAACCGACCGAGAACGTGGACATAGTCGGGCAGAAATCCGTTTACGATCTTCTTCACCATCTCCAAAATACTTTGAAAATATCCGTCATTCTCATTTCGCACGACCTGAATATCGTCTACCGCCATGCTAGCCAAGTACTCTGTCTGAATCACGCGATGACCTGCTATGGCGAACCGATGAAAGTTTTGAACAACGAAACGCTTTCCGATCTCTACGGCGACCACGCCTTTTTCCACCACCATCATTTTGAAAAAAAATAAGGGACACCACCATGAATGATATTTTTATCTTTACGCTGATTTCCGGAATTTTCGTCGCGGCGGCGAGCGGACTTACCGGTTCTTTCCTTATTCTTAGACGGATGTCCTTAATGTCCGATGCGCTCTCACACGTGGCGCTTCCGGGAATCGCTTTGGGTGTCATATTCAAGTTCTCTCCCATTTGGGGCGGCCTCGCGGCACTCTTCGTCGGCGTCCTGCTTATCTGGCTCATTGAAACTAAGACCAAGCTCGCCACCGAATCGGTAACCGGCGTGATGTTCGTGACCGCGCTCGCAGTGGGCGCGCTCCTCATACCCGAGGAGGGACTTTTGGAAGTCTTCTTCGGAAGCGTGGAAAAAATAACTTCGAGCCAGCTGATTTTTCAAACGGCGCTCGCCGCCGTCATTATCGCCGTTGTCCTGAAATTCATGAAACAACTCACGCTTTTTTCTATCGCTCCCGACTTGGGCGTTTCGATAAAAATTTCGCCAGTAAAGATGCAGCTGCTCCTCTTGGTGCTGATTGCGCTCACCATCTCAATCGGCATCGGCTTCGTAGGCGTACTCCTCATAAGCGCGCTTTCGATAATCCCGGCCGCCGCTGCCCGGAACCTGGTCGGCGGCTTCAATTCTTTCATCTGGGTTTCGGTGGTTCTTTCGGCTATCGCGCTTTCCGGCGGACTCTTGATTCATTATTTTTACGGCACGAATCCCGGCATCGCCACGGTTTTAGTAAGCGCCGCTTTTTTCATATTGAGCTTGTTCAAAAGAAGATAGATTTTATCTTTCGCTTCATCCTGCCCCGCACGCGCAAAAATTCCGTTCAATTCCCTGTCGGGCTGCTGGGAATTCT
>ERZ1292623.180-Hain-H51-01um-R1-180-length-71058-cov-7_pt1 | contig 71058 bp, 108 predicted proteins | sample MGYA00564398_ERZ1292623 | MGnify/ENA primary metagenome ERZ1292623 (study PRJEB36523, sample SAMEA6512633) | groundwater metagenome | collected 2019-01-07 | study: AquaDiva: Metagenomics assemblies of 32 groundwater samples
CAATGCATTCCATCGAACCATCTTTTCAGTAACATATGGGTATTTCATTCTTCATTCTCCTTTTGCTGTACTTCTTGTCCCACTTTGAATTTTCCGTCATGTACTTTTCGATGCCCGCTATACTTCTCGAATGAGTCAAATCGATTTCCACAGTCTAGACATTCATAATCATCTATTACCACTCCTCTGTATTGGTACATCATAAACTTGTATCGAGCATCCTTTGGATCTATCAATCCATACTTTGGAAAAGTCTTGAGAAAGTCTACAAACTCTGGATTCATCCACATCATACCATACTTAGCATGATTTCGTGTTTCCGCATCCCAATTGTTTTTATTATACTCTCGTTTTTGCTCTAGCTTCTCCTTTATCTCCTTTCTCTTTTCAACAACATCTTTCTCAAGCACTCTTACCCTTATATGCTTTTTCTTTTTCACTTTTTCTTCCCCAACCCAGGCATCTGCTTTTCTCTAGCGTCCAGCCAATTTTTTGTATCAAAGTAACACTGTAGAGCAAGATCAACAGCTTCCATTCTATCTCTAGCTGATGCGAAATCGTATGTGTTTCCCATGTTCTTCACTCTCCTTTTAGTCTTCTACTATTAAGCCAGCTCTGTATCGTAACTACCGCATCGAGGACATTTCACTTCATAAGTTCTTAGTCCAATTGCCCGTGAAAAAGTCTTTCCACACTCTACGCATTCAAACTTGATTTTCTGATCGTTCATCATTTGCCCCTCCTTGCTCCTTTTCTATTACACCTATACTATACCACAGTTTTTCTTAAAAGTATATAGTTTTAACAGTCAGTTTTCAATGAATCTTTATAAACTTTCCTCAGGCTCACTGTAATTTTCAGCGTACTTCAGAAACGCTCTAGACATCCCCAATAACTGGTAAGCCCCTTCAAATCATTCTTTGACGACCCATAGTATCAGATCGCTGAGCTAGTTGACCAAGCAAGTCCTCTCGGCCAGTAGCTTCTAGCCACCTTGAAGTGCGTCGCATACTAGCTAATATGTCTTCAAGGCGGTCAGCTAGTATTTTGTTCGGCAATGTCATAGTATTCCTCCTTACTTCTTCTCTACTATTAAGTAACTTTCTTTCTATATGCTACTATAGCTCCTTTACGATAGTCACCTTCCATTGTTAGTACCTTACTAAGTGGCAGCTTAGCCATTCTGTATAAGTCCCATGCAGTTTCCCAAAACCGTTTACTATGACTTCTCTCCTCTTTTCGCCAACCAACTAAATGATGAGCAATTTCATGTAAAAGTATCATTTCCTGCTGCCATTGTGGTATATCACCGACAATTATCTTTATCTGTTTCGCATAAAATCGATATGTACCGCTATAGTAACCAGGCTTACGAGTCTTGCACCATTGTATAGAAGGCGGCTTATCAGTATTTCCAGCATATTCTAATGCCGTACAACACAAAGTATTAGCCCATTCAGGAGGTACTATGTATTTCATTTTTTCTTCTCTCACTCTTTCTTTTACTTTCGTCCTTAGTAAAACTTATGCTTCTTCCAATATCTGTAACGATAGAATTCCCTTCTTTACTTCTTTCATACGTTCTGCATCAGTCTTTCCTTGTACCAATAAATGTGCTACAAGTCGCATCATACCATACTCATACTGAGTTACACAACCTTCATAGTACAATTCTTCTGCCAAAGTAAAGAGAACCATTCCAGTCTTCTTAGCCAAATACTCTTCTTTGGGCTGATTCTTTTCCATTTTCTCCTCCTGTCCTTTACTCCTTTTTCTATTACACTTCTACTATACCACGCTTTTTCTTAAAAGTGTATAGTTTTATCTATCAGTTTTCAATAAGTTTCTATCATTCACGAATGCCCATTACAATACGAGAATCTAAAGTGTACTTTTTTTCTTTTAAGCCCTTAGACAATTCATCAAAAGATAACATACTGTTAAATACCTGTTCATTTCGGATCCAACGTTTATACAAAATTGGTTGTATTTTCTTACATCCATTCAATCGAACTTTTACTGAAGGAACCCTGTTCTTTTTTGACACATAGTAAAACTCTACTAGCTTATACTTTTGCAATGCTAAACGATACATTTCTTCTGGAGATAGACCTGACATTTCAGACCAAAAAATACCTCCCTTAGTTAAAAAATAATCTGGACCTTCTTCATATAGCGCTGTCTCTAGCACTACCTGAACAAGGTCCAACAATATGTCATTGTACAGCATAACTATATGCTTGGTGCCGAAGATAGGACTCGAACCTACATGCTTCTTCAGCGACAGATTTTAAGTCTGTTGTGTCTACCTATTCCACCACTTCGGCATTTTAACTTTACATATAAATTATACAGCAATATTCTCACACAGCAAGCCTTTCTCGTCTATCTTTTTTTGAACAATCATGCGTACCATTTGGGTATTGTTTTATAGAACTTGATAGACTTTTTGTAGTCTAAAGAGCGCAAGACTTTGACTAACAGTTTGTCAGCGTAAGCATGAGCACCCTCTACATCATCAAGATCTAGCTTCTGGAGCCGTGAAAGCAATTCGCTATCTGATAGGACTTTATTACTTAATTCCTTTCCTTTCATTAGCAATTCCTTACTTTATGATAGCATAATGATCTGACTAGTATCTACAATTCTCCAAGCACTACCTATGTATGGATTAACATTACTTGTTATACCTACTGAACCGTCTTGGTATATTCTTTCTATTGTAGCATTACAATAACAAGGAGAATCATTACCAGATCCATAATTTCTAATACTAAGATGCTTTGGACAGTATTTTTTATTCTTTAGTTTAACTCTGTCTTTTATAGCGAACTCATTCATTACTTTTTCACCTTATCTACATTTAATATATGGGGAATCTTACATAAACATTTTTTAGGAGTCCATTTCCATCCTAAGAAAGCAAACTTGCTAGAATGTGGAAAGCTACCATGTATCTTAATCCATTCTTGTTTACTTTTTACTTTATCAATTTTGTTTTCCCTCCCCATTCTAACATATCTAGCAGTTCATCATAATCTATTGCTAGATAATCTGCCATTTTATACATTAGTTCGGGTCTATACTCTAAATTAAATGGTGCAGGTTCTGTATTTAGTAAAATTATACTGAGTTTTCCTGCTCCTATTGCATATCCTAATTCCAGATGTGCACTCTTGCCACACGGAGTTACGAGGACAACAGCATCAGCATTTTTTAATGCTTCCAAATCCTGTTGAAATCCATCAATAGCTCGCTGATGGTCTAATGCTTTTAGGTAGTCATAAAGAGTCCAATCTTTCCATTTTTCATCAATTTCTTCCCATGCGAATCCGTTTTCACTAAAGTCGTATACTTCATGACCATCACGACGGAGTTGATGTACAACTTTTTTGTAATTATTATTACGCCATGATGACGCTATGTATATATTCATTCTTTGTTCCTCTTTTTCTTTGCTATTTTTATTTTGGCGGAGGCAGTAGGATTCGAACCTACGAAGCTTTTATAAAAGCTTTACTGTTTTCAAAACAGTCGCTTTTATCCAGACTCAGCCATGCCTCCGTTTATGAAGAACTATCAAAATAACTTAGTACTTCCACATTTTCTCTAGCTGTTTAGCAAGGTCTTGATACAAAGCATCTTGTATCTCATGCCAATCTTCAGTAATATCGTTCATTTCTGCTTCGGTTGATACCTCTATTGTTTTGTATTGATTCTGTCCTATTTCTTTACTATACCGTAATGATACTCCTACTTTCTTTACTAACATCCAAAAATCCTTCTCTTACTTAGTAACTTTAGCATAATGCATACTCCAGAATATTTTTTTACTATATGCTATATGACATTGTCTACACCTCTTGTTAGATATTTTATTAGATACAACAGACCTAATTTCTTTACAATCTGTACATTGTAAGAACTTTTTGCCTTGTACTATATGTCCTATAGGTGGATATAGCATATTTTTTCTTACTTAACAGTATTCATTTCTATTATACTTAAAAGTTTCTAGATTCTTTCAAAAGTCCTTCCCTATAGAAAAATGCAGTGAAAAAATAGTAACCAGATATTATCCTTTAAAATTTAGCACACAATACTGCATTTTTTAACAAGGGGCTTATGTTTCTTCTTTCGCCTTATTTCAGTTTATCCACTTATGTGGCCCTGCCCAGGTGGAACTTTACCAGGGGATATACATACTTCACTGGCCCTTCCTTCTGGTTAGTAATACATTTTTTGGTTCTGGGAGTTGGATTTGAACCAACAATTTTCAGGTTCAAAGCCTGACGTCCTACCAATTAGACGATCCCAGAATGGTCTAGGTAGTTGGATTTGAACCAACGACTTCATGCTTCCAATGCATGTATGCTATCGCTACATTACACCTAGACTGGCTGCGATGGCTGGGCTCGAACCAGCGACCAAGCGATTAACAGTCGCTCGCTCTACCAACTGAGCTACATCGCATTGGCTGCGACGGCGGGATTCGAACCCGCGACCCGCTGCTTAGAAGGCAGCTGCTCTATCCTCTGAGCTACATCGCATTTTGACTGAAAGATGGTGGGGCTGACAGGAATCGAACCTGCAACGTGCTGATTAAAAGTCAGCTACTCTACCATTGAGCTACAACCCCATAACTCCTACACAGTTAACCTGGTGATAGGTATGGTATTGGTACAGCATGAGAGGATCGAACTCTCATTAACAGCTTGAAAGACTGTTGTCCTTCCCATTAGACGAATGCTGCATAGAAAAAAGTTGGAGCCGCTAGGAGGAATCGAACCTCCAACCTGCTGTTTACAAAACAGCTGCTCTACCTAGTTGAGCTATAACGGCAAAAATGTATTATTTACCATCAATTCCGACGGTCTTTGTCTTGCCTGCTTATCCCATTTAGCTAATGGTCTTACTTATGGTGCTTAGGCGGTCTTAAAAGCCATTCCTGTCCCAGGATTTCCACTCAGTCACCTGGGATAAACCCTATTTTTATCTGTCCGTTAGGATTCTTAGTTCTGACCCAATTTAGCTTGTAAAGAAACGGTATCAATTTCTCTACACGACAGAGTACCTAGCGTCTACTCATACTCCGCACCCATTGATAGAAGGTATTGTATTCCCGCTGAATCCAAACAGTATCTATTCCCTTCTACCAAGAATGCCTCCCTTCTCCTCGTGTCTATTCCGCCAACAGGAGATTACTTAAAAGACTCTTTGGTCTGGGATTTAAGAATGTGCTAAATTGTTAAAGTACTTTTTTGGTTGCGGGAGCTGGAATCGAACCAGCGTCTGTGGATTATGAGCCCACCAAGCAGCCTCTGCTCTACCCCGCTTCGTCTACTATTATACTACACTTTCTGTGTTGATCAACAAAAGTACCATACATTGCTTCTTTCGTAGAAATTATAAATGTCTGATTGGTATTACATGTCTTACAATACAATATACGTTTGGTTTCATCAACTATGTATAGCAGAATGTATGGTAAGTATACTCCAGCATATTTCTTCATGTTTTGATTTGTCGTTCATTTTGAATCTTATTTCATATCAATCGGTTGGTCAATATGAGGACGCACAAGCCGTTTGCCGTGCGTCCTCAACCTCTCTAGGGCCCGGTAGTCGAAAATCCATCGAGACACTGCCCTAGTCTCACGAGCCTTACCAGCACGGATCGCCGCGACCATATCTTTGGATGAACAGCCGTGCTCTTTCTCTGCCGCACTCACTGAAGCCCGAAGGTAGGCTGCCTTCTGGCGGACAGTCATGCTCTTGATGCAGGGCTTTGCCCATCGTACGTCCCTCCCGTCCAAACGCGCTCACTAAGGTGTTCCCTGCCCTAGACGAGTTCCGCCAACATAACCAAGCCACTGCCCAACAACAGAGAAGTGGCCAATTCGTAGGCTAAGAAAGTACTGCTTGTAATGGAGCTGCCAACGGTTCACGTTCCAACTCCAGACGCCCTTTCGAGAGATTCACGTTTTGATTTGTCGTTCATTTTGAATCTCTTTCATTAGCCAACCTGTCCAAAGTGCACCATACATTAAAGTAGCTATATCTTTTGATACCATGCCTCGTATGCCGTCTAGTATAGAATTATACACAGATACTGCTTCCTCATCTGACCCGAACCATTCATGACGCATTTTAATAGTATCTATTTTTGCTTCAGACATACGAATAGCTGCAGCTTTAAATAATGAAACTTGCATTATCTTTCTTGATCTTTGAATAACTTATCTAATGATTCTTTTCTAGCCTCATATATAGTACATTGACCGATTATTGCATCACCAGTAGCATTAACTGTGCCCATGTATGCATCATGTATGTACCAAGGTATTTCTAGAAATCCTTCACAGTATAAAGTATCCCATACATTTTGCATCATTTGTCCAACAGAAATTGCTAAATTAGTAGCATATCCTACTTGTCTATTTTGTTGTATCATCATAGACATCACACCGTCTAACTTTTGATTGTAATCAAGTTGCAATGCATCTTTTAATTTTGTTATTTCCGTTTCATTTTGAGCTATTAATACTTGTAATTCTAGTCGGTTAGCCTTCTCTTCTGCTAATGATTGCAATTGTGATTCTGATTGATCAAGTTGATCAAAAGACAAAAATATTAAAGTAAATATGGAAGTAAGCATACCTACTATTACTATTATAAATCCTATTAGTTTAAACATTTCTTTGTTCCCTTTACTGTTGTTATTTTTTCCATTGTAAATGCTTATGTTGCGATTGCAATCTTTTTGGTTTCAAATCAATACCTAAGGCCGGTTCATATGCTTTGTATTTGTAATAGACAGCTCCACAATAAATACATAAATATTCATCCCATGTTATGACTGGAATCTTAATACAGTTATTTCTTTTACAATGCTGGCATCTAACATCTTTTAGAAACATTTCTTCTTCTTATTTTAGCATTATAAGATAAGCTTGCATGTTAGCTTTTTCAATGTTAACTTGAGTCTAACGGTTTGCAAGTTAGTGCTAACTAAAATACTCATGGCAATATACTATTCTTATACCGCTCATATGCAATGGCAGGATTCTGAATCCATTTATTAACCCAGCTAAGTACCTCTTCATATCGCATATTAGGCGTATATGAAGCATATATACATTCATTGTCATTAACTTCTTGTATTACCAAAGCTAATGTATGAGAGACATTGATACGCTTTGCAGCCCAGTCCGCTATTTTGTACCAATCCTCTAATATGCTAGGATCTAAAGCAAGCATTTCTTCTGGTCTAACACCACGTTTCAAAGCAAGAACGCCTAATGCACAGGCACCTCCATTGTTATTGTATAACTCTTCTGCAACAAGTTCTTTTAATGGCATCTCTAATAACGCTTCACGTAATTCTACCAAGGCTTGCTGACCGCGTTGTCCACTCAAGGCTGCCTTGTGTCTTGCTAACTGTCGTCCTGCTTTTAGTCCCCAATCTGGTTCATCCCAATCAGCATACTCTATTCTACCCATCTTAACGCCATACTAACTTAATAGCAAGAATAGCTGGTATAAGCCCTATATGTAATGCATTTTTATGTACTATAAATAAATACTTATCATAAGGTAAAAAGATAGTATAGAAGCGTAATTCACGATAGCCATTCTTTTCATGTATTCCGAATTTCAATGCAAGAGCAAACCTAAAAAGCCTAGAAAAGTAAGACATAAGTAACTCTCCTTCTTTAAGTATTTTACCTTTAACCACTGATGCTATTAGAGTATTTCTCATAAGTAATAGAACGATGTCATAGCAGTGAACGTGAGTGTTCTATTAAAGCATTTAGGGCAGTCCGATGTGTTTTATATGCTTGATTTTACTGCCCCTTCTTTTTGCAGAAAGGCACACTTTTTCTTTAAGCTTTTAATAATTTTTATGGTTGTTTTTGGTGTTTCTGACATTCTTACTACTTCACTCCTATTATACCCACAAAGTAGTATATCTAGCACAATAACTTCGCCAGTATTTAACTTTGCCTGTCTAAAAATATCGAACCACAACTCTGGTTCATCATGATGTGGAACAAGGAATCCTACTTCCTCAATATCTTCTGTAGCCACTCTCTTTTTCTTATCATAATGAATCAAATTACGGACTGTATTTTGCATTACAACATGAAGATACGTATGGAATGAAGCTCCCTTTGTTTCGTTCCATTTTTCTGCTGCTTTTATAATTGCTATACGTAACTCTTGAGCAGCATCTTCATATCCTATGCCAATGTCATTAGTAATTACTCCTCTTAACATACTACGAACCTTTGGTTCCCATTGCTCCAATAGGGCATCGGTTGCTTGCATATAAACGCTCCTCTTTTTTGTTTATTCTAGTTACCTGCTACTTAAAAGAATTACATGTTTCCTCCTCCTCTTCGATTTCTTCAACGCTTATAATTTCGTCCTCTCCTAAATTAGACGAGTATTCCTCAGATACGGGCGAAAGATAAGACCAAGTCTCCTGCTGGTCGTACACGTCTTCCACCGTCGATGCTTCGACGAGATAGGTTGAGACTTTAGAGGAGAGATGTTCCACCTCGACATAGTACTTAGGCATGTTCTTTACTTCCTTTATTCCTTCTGTATGATCTCATTGAACTGTTCTAGAATCGTGATTGCAAACGTCAGTTCTTTCTGAAACTCTATTGCTTCCTTAACAGTCCAGGAAGAGCTCGTCGTGTTGATAGTGAGTCGACCGTACCTTTCTATAACTCGCACGTAATAACCAAGCTCTTTCGGTTGATCGGTAACGTTTATTCCAAATACACCGCCGGTGTAAACTTCGAATCCCTGTCCAAGAAGATACTCTGCACCCCTTTCGATCTGAGACTGTGTCAGCATGGTCTTTACTTCCTTATTACTTGTCATTCTTCTCCTCCTTACTTCCTTTTCTGCTACACTTCTACTATACCATGCTTTTCCTTAAAAGTATATAGTTTTAACAGTCAGTTTTCAACGAGTTTTTACAGTTTATCTCGTCTTCCCGCAAAGTAGCATGCTCGAGAGTCGTAAAAGTTTTTCTGGCCACGTTGTCGAAGCCATGCTAATCGTTTCTTTTTAATGCAAATTTCTTTACCGCACGCAGAACATTTTATGTATTCATTATAGTACAGATCCTGACACCCTGGACAAATTACTGTATTATTAGGAGTTGGCTGATGACAATAGGCACATTGTCTTATTACATGTTCTTTTACACCACGAGCAGGCATGTCAGAACTATGCAATACTTGAGATACACGTGCAATGCTTATACCAATTTGATCGCTAATTTGTTTTAATGTGAATTGAGGACTATTTAGTCGTATCTCTTTAATTAACTGTTGCGTATTGGTTTGTGGACCTCTATTTCCCATACTATTAACTATACTCCATTCTACTGAAAATTATGTAATACGAGCAACAGACTGGAATTCATAAATTTCCGCTACTCCACCAGCATCTGGTTTAACCCAAATTCTACCATCTGTAGCTCCAGTGCCAGGAGCTACCTCTCCAATTACAATTTCACCAACAGATAAATCTCCTATAGCTGGAGCTGTTGTAAGAGTTCTAACTCCAATTAATCTAGTGCTCTCTAAAGACAATGCACGTACATTTGCTGCTCCGGTAGTTATTTGCATTGCAAGAACTTCTGCTCCAGCATTATCTACTCTAAATGCCATGTTACCAGTACCGCTGTCACCAATACTATTCCTGGTACCAACAAACACCCTATTGACAAATGTATTATCAAATCTTAATGCTGCAGTACCCAAGTCTATATTAACATCTGTAACAGGAACAAGAGCACCAGTAGCAGATACATCAATAACTACATTCCTTCCAGCAGTAGGAGCACGTATGTTTACATCAGTTAATGATTCCAATGAAAGGTCCCAACCAGCAGTTGAAGCATCCAAAATTATTTCGTTAGTACCAGCATTACGCTGTAAGGCTCCATTTATTGCACCATCAATGGCGCTTCTGAATGTAATTGGTGTGCCTAAACTACCAACTACTTGCATTCCAGCATCATCAAGAACAATAGAAGTACCAGAACCTGTCACTATTCTACCAGATGTATTTAGCCTTACTTGTTCAACACTTGCCAAGTACCCAATAAGTCCAGACGCACTCATCGTCCATCCATTTGCAGCTGTGCCTGCTATAATAGATGTAGCCAGTATTAATGTAGCCTCTAACTTTGCCGCAGTAATAGCGTTAGCTATAATTTTCACTGATGTTATAGCATCTGCTTGAATTTCTGCAGCACGTATAGAATTTGTAGTAATACCAGATGAATTAATTAAAGTACTGGCACCATTCATAACAGTAATTGCAATTTGATCAGCATTGGCGCCAGTTTCTGCTGTAGGATCTGCTATAGCTATTAGGATTCTGTTATTTCCAATAGCATTAGCTAATGTTGTTGTAGATTGCAAGATAGTAGTAGACACTGTATTGTCTAAATATATGTATTTGTCAACAGTAGATAATGTAGCAGTATTACCAGAGACTATGCTATATGTAATGCCTTGAGCTGTTTCAAGTGTTCCAGCAGTCCATTCAACATCTTGTTGAGCATTATTTCCTCCGCCAGTTCTAGGAGAAAATATAATACTACTATTCCAATTACCTCCTGCTCCTACTCTAATTCTATCAGCAGTAATAGCATTTGTAGTAATACCTGAAGAGTTAATTAATGTTTGACCACCACTCATTACTTCTATGTTAATATGTTCAGAGTTTAACGCACCACTGCCTACAGCATCGGTGGTAGGTGTAGCTATAGCCAGTAACACCCTACCATTGCCTAAAGCTGTAGAAAGTGTTGTAGTGGCAGTAATATCGCCAGCAGCACCAATAACTTCATCATAATATACATATTTAGTACTGGCTGCCGTTAAATTCAAACCAGTTCTAGATGTATTGCCAGCAGTTACAGCGTCACTATCACCATTTGCAAATCGTATAGTACCTGCTGTCCATCTAACATGCTGCTGTCTATTTGTTCTGAAAGGAGTAACTCCACTAGCACCTTCTATATGATTTGTCAGTAATGTTAAACTAAGACCATCTACTGCTATACTACTGATTCCATGCACTTCATTGCCAAGACGAATAAAGTCAGCTGTGGTAAGTTGAGTGAAGAAAGATGTGCCTGTACCAGCAACAGCAGCTGTACCAGCAGTAACTGTTGCTGTTCCGCTTATACTTTCATCGTACGGAGTAAATGCTGTTGTATCTAGTATCCATCGACGACCAGCACCAATACGTAAATCTCCGGCAATAATGCTATCAGCACGTATTTGAGTAGAAGTAATACTATTAGCCACTAAAGCTGTAGCTGCTATTGTCGGCTCTTTGCTATTGAATGGCAATATAGTTGGTTCATCCCCACTTGTTGCATCTGCACCAATTAAAACCAAAGCTAATAAAACAATACTGTCTCCGATAGCATTTGAATATGTTGTTGTATTTTGTAGTACTAAATCTCCAACGACACTTGTATCAATATACAACCAATAGGTAGTACTAGCGGTTAATCCTACTGCTGTGCCAAAATCAATTGTTCTACTACTACCATCTGCAAATGTAATAGTAGCATCTGTAGATCCAGTTCCATTGTCCCACGATATAGCATTATATGCTGTACCACGTATTTGAAGATTTGTTACGAATGGCTGCCAACCAGTTGGTAACCCACCTCCTATTGTTGCTGGAGTTTGCCATAGACTTGTTTCTATATCGTCTACTATTGCTCTAACTACTGGTACTTCAGCTCTTTTTCCTCTAGCGGTAGCCATCACTTCTATTTCTGACATTTGTATGCCTGGACCTTCATCATATGTAATTTTAGTCACAAGCATATCTTGGTCTGTAATACCTGTGCCACCAGGTAATAAAGATACATAAATCTCTTGTCCAGTACGAATTAATGTACGTATTCGATATGCATCTCCAGTATCCCAATCATTATCTGTGCCACCAGATAATGCACCAGTAATTGTTGTAGCTGTTATAGCAGTGATAGTGGCTTCAGAACCATCTGTAGTATTCTGTACAATATCTCCTGGATAAATATCTTTAGACGTAAATGCGCCAGTAGCTGATGTCAGTATTGCTGCATTATTAGCGCCTGTGTGTGTCCCAGTCCATGTAACATATGGCCATTGTAAAATCTTAAAGCTACCACGAATTACTATGTCTCCGCCATGGTGTAGTATTTCTTCTGCTTTTGCCCGTGCTTCGGCTAATGTCTCAATATTGTATCCACGTATAACTTTTTCTACGTCTTGAGCAATTGCTTCTCGTAATGTACCTGGAGGATTAGTTGAAGAAGCATTAGCAGTAGCAGTTGTTCCACCACTCGTTAATAACAAACCAGATACAGTGGTCAGGTATACAGTTGACCCAACTGTTGTAGGTCCAACAACAAGAAATGTACTTCCAACAGCTTCAATTCTAGCAGATCCACCTGCTGGCCATGTTACAGTATTACCTACAACAAATGGTCCAGCAGTTACTGCACCATGATTAACTAAAATAGCGTATAGCTGCTGATTAACATTACTAACATCTACATATTCAATGCGAACTCGAGTGACCATTTCCACGTGAGGACGTGGAAAATTATAGTCTGGTTGTATAGATCGTGTTTTAGTACCGTCACCTGCATATATTCCACATTCTAACCCATGCGTTTGTCCGCCGCCAGCTGGTCTGCTTCCTCTAGGAAAATAATGTAAATCTGGTGTTGGTGTTGACCCGCTAAATTCAGCGTCTAAATAGTAGTCATGAGCAATTCCTGTTGGAGTAGAGTCAACTAAATCAGTATCAGCTAATTCTGCTATAGCTTTTAATGCTGAGACTCCAGAGTTTGTATAGTCAAATGCTGTAGATGCAAATGATACTGGAGATGTTAAAAACTTTGTAGTATCAGCAACACCTATATTAGTACTATATGAATAACTTGTTATAATTGAAGAAATTAAAGCACTTCGAACTGTTACACCAGTAAATCTTTCATTTATTAAGCGTTTATGTAATTCTTGTAGATTATCTCTAGCATAAACAGTTAGTATCTGTCCATATTCATCGTCCCATTTAGGATCAGTCTTTTCTATTTTGCCATAGAGTAAAATTCTACTTGTGTTACCTTCAGTAAATCGAACTTGTTGATAGTCTGAATAAAAATTCTCTCTATTATTACGTATGCCTGTGCCACTATGATTAGCAACAGTAACTTCGAGACGCATTGGTAAACCTAATTCATCAACAATAGTACATCGAATGTATTGAGAATCAGTTTGCCATGCAGCTCCGTCCCAATATTGAAATGTTCCAGCAGGCATTACGGAGAACTCCTGAATCCTACAGCCTGTAAGATAAAGTCATAAAAATCACGGTCACCTTTCCGTTCTAGTTTTATATTTACAATTTTTACTGTATATACTCTAGCAACAGAAGGTCTAGCATCAGTAATGGTAACAGTCTCTGTATCTCCCCATGCTTCCGCTATTGTTTCTAAATCATCTCTGTCTGCAATTGTAACACCTTCGTCTGACTCGTCTGTACCAACTTCTGCAGCAACTCCAGAGATAGTAAGCTCTGTTTTTCGTGACCCTAGATCGATCAATAATGGAGCATTGTTAGGCAGTGGACTTGCTCGTGGTTGACGAGAATGACCTACAACAAAACTCTCTGTTTGTAAACGAAATGTTGTAACACCATCAGTAATTCGTATTGCTAATGGCATGCTATTTTACCTACCGGAAGCAGCTATATTTAACTTATCAGCAGTATTTTCAGTTGAATCTCTTAATGCTTGTCTTAGTATTTCTAATTCTGTTCCTTCTGGTGTATTGATTGTAATATTTTGAGTAATAGTAACATTTTGATTTACAGCAGCTGCAGTAGGAAATAATTTCAGTAACTCTTGAAAACGTTCTTCTTCTATTTCAGTAGGCGATTGCCCCATAAGTAAAGTTTTCATTTGCTCCCGAAATCCTAATTCAGATGCTTGACGTAACATTTCTTCAGTTGGCCTTTCTAAGGTAGATGCAAGTTGAAGTGCTATTGGAGGGAGACGTCCTTCTTCTATTGCTTTTTGTATAAGTTCTAACCCAGGCCCGCCTAATTCTAATGAAGTTGCAGCTTCTGGATTTGGAATGTATTGGCCAATAAATGGAATATTACGTAATGCTCCTAATATACCCTTCCATAATTCAGAAGCGCCAGTTTTAACTGTATCCCATATTTCAATAAACTTTTTCGGTATATCTGTAACAAAAGTAACAAAGGTGTTTTTAACTCCAATAATATCTGAACCAATGTTAGTAAAAATACTGGCTAAGATCCCTCCTGCTAGTACTACTTTATCCCAAATAGTTTCACTAACTGTTATTACAGCATCAAAAGCTGTTTTTATTGGTCCAGCTACCTTATCTATTAAAGTGGTGCCAAACTCTATTACCTTACTTATAATGTCAGTAAACTTGTCTTTTACTTCTACTAGCTTGTCTTTTACTTCAATAACAAATGTAGTCACATTAGTAAAAACACCACCAAGAATTTCAGCAGGTATTTTTACTACTTTCCAGATTGCTTCTCCGGCAGTTTGGATAGGACCCCAAATTGCTTTTGCTACTGTTTCTACATTACTCCAAATTGCTTTAGCCGTTGTTTCTACAGGACTCCAAATTGCACTTGCTACGCCTTTTATTTCATCCCATATAAGATTTGCAGCTTCTTTTATTCCACTCCATATTCCTATACCAACACTTTTAATACTGTCCCATACAATATCACCTATATTTTTAATGCCTTCCCATATCATTTGTCCAGCTTTAATCCATGCATCTCTAATATCTTTTCCTATATTAATAAATGAATCTTTCATGTCTTGAAATATCTTGCCAGAAAATAAGTCTTGTACAAATTTTTGTACTAAAAGAACCAATTTTGCCAAAGCCTGCATTCCTTTTGTTAGTATTGGAGCTAATGGCATTAAAATTACATCAACTAATGTACCCATTAACTCTGTGAATACGCTAGTATATGTACTTACGATTTTAGATTGTTTCAATATTGCAAGTAGTCCAAATGATATTCCTGCTGCACCAGCAATTACACCAGCAAATCCTAATGGACTTTTCATAAACTCACTCAATTTTGATGCAGTACCAGTTTGCTTAGTAGTTCCGTCAACTACTAATTTTTGATACTCAATTGCTTCCGATTGAGCTTTCTGAGCTTGTTTAGCTGCTTCTAATTGTTTTTTCTGTTCATCTGTTAATGGCTTGAATCCTTCTTTAAAAAATCTTTCCATGCCACCTGGTAATTCTTTTTGTTGAGCTCTCTCCATTATTTCTTTTGGAGGTGGCTGAATTGGAATCTGTGCAGGTATTTGTTTTGCTTGCTCTTCTGCCAGCATCTGTTCAAAATTAACACGTAATGCGTTAATATCTATAACTTCTTCTCGTGTACCTTTCTTTGGCGCAGGTTGGGCTAGAATTTGAGGAGGTATCTCTCTAGACGGAGCGGGTAAAGTCATAATTTGAGGAGGTACTTCCCTGACAGGTGGAGCAGGTTGAGCCATAACTGGTGGACGTCCCCCTTTAGCCATTCCAGGAGGTACGGGGGCAGAACCACCATCAATAACATTTACTGTTATGCCTATTTGGCCGCTTATATCACCAGATGGTAATGTCATCGTCTCATATTGTCCATTTCACGTTCAGCTAGTGCAGCATCGACTCCTAAAAATGTATTGACTTCTTCTTCGTCTAACTGTAAAATAGTATCGTATGGAATGCCAATGCGAAGTAGTTTAATTAAATTAAGGTGGTATGTATATACAAAGGATTCTGCTTTGTGTATAGCACCACCTCCCCTTAGAAATTCTAGGACTCTTTTTTTACGTTTACCGGAGAAACTGCCTTAGTTTTTCCCCCGCCAAAAGCCTTTGGTACAAGTTTTTCTAACGCTATTCCTAATTCGTCTCCTACTTGTAACAAAAACTTATCATCAGTCATACCCCAAGGTGCTTCTGCTATCATATACTTTAAGCATTCTTTAGTATAAAAATCTCCGTCCCAATGAGTTCTGCTATCACTGTCCCACTGCAAACTTTGGGACGCTATTTGATTTTTCTTACTCCAAGGAAGTCCACGTACTTTAATATTTAGCTCATCTTGTCTAGCAGTATGATTTGGACAGCTAAATAGATTATCTGTTCCTTCTTCGCCACAAGTCACGCAAGGAAAATGAACAACTAACTTATAATCTTGGATCTCTCTATTTTTTAAATAAACATTAGAATCATATGGCACTGTCTTTCCTCCTTAACTATGGATATACTCCTACTGAATCTACAATTACGAAAGATGCTGCTCGAACAAATATTTCTCCATCAACCTGCACTGGATTTTCAGTACCTATAGAGTGTTGTGCTCGCCTAAAATAGCATCCTTGAGCATCAAGACCTGTAGCTGCAGCAGCTGGCGGCATTGTTACTGTAATAGTATCACTAGTACCACGAGTAAATGTTAATGTTACATCAAATCCAATATTACCAGCATCATAGTTACCTTCTAATATTAACTCTTTAAATAGTGTCCTTGTTGCTGCAGTGGCAGCTAATGAATCTGGCATAGCTACTGTAGCTGTTAAGCTATATTCACGCTTTTGTTCCAGTAACTCAGAAGGAGACCGTAATGTTCCAAGATCTCGTACATAATATCGAGGATCAACATTGTTGTTAATTTCTAATCGGAAATTCCGTATTCTGGCAAAAGTTACACCAAAGAACGATACATCTCCTTGTGAAAAATAGTATGGAGCATTTGTTGGAAATGTTGGAGTTCCTAATGCTCCAGCAGCATGAGGCATTGAAGTACCAACACCAGACGGAGCTCTTAATCCTGAACTAGACTTAGGCATTGGATCAGTACCTGCCATGGATGAATGAGCTGTTTGATTATGTACCATATCTAAAAATAGTACGTCATCCCAAGAAAACATTAACATACCACCTTCATCGGCAGATAATGTTGTCCTATTTGCTATTCCCCCAACAAACTTTCTAATAAAATCATTTGCCGCTGTCTCATCAGTATCTCTCATCAGCAAATGCCATGTCATTGCATCTAATTGATTTGTTTGCACCAATGTATGTGTATATGTAGGTGATGCAGCAACTTCAGCTACAGTGATACCAGAAGCATGCTCATACATAAATGGATAGTTAACTACAAAAGTTTGAGCGCCAACACCAAGAGCTCCCGAAATTATCTGTCTTACTTCTGGATTAGTACCAGTACGTTCAATTTCAATAAAATCTCCGTTAGCAAAACTAGTGCCATCTGTCATAGCTATTGATCTAACGCCTTTACGTGCTATGGCTGTAGAAGTACTCGAACCTCCTGCAACGGCACTTGCAACAGTACGGACCCCTCCTAATCCAAATCGAAGTGGGTATCCATTTAACAAAATCATATTAGGTACACTACCAGCAAATGTTTGTCGACCACGATATACTCTTGAAGCATTACGTAACGATGAAACACTTAAAAAGTGGAATGGTAAGATTTCTGGCTGTAAATCAGGAGTTGCAATTGTTTCATATACACCAGGTAAAAATGTTTGAAAGGTAGTTCCAGAGAATGCCCCAGCACCTGCCTCACTTACAGCTACTGTACCAGCATGATAAAAAGCTGTGGGATAATCTAAATTTAATACGGTAGCACTGACTACTCTCTGTACTCGTCTTAATTCCACAACAGCGTTAAGGGTAGCTTCAATTTGCACATAATCACCAGCTACATATCCAGTAGTACTGGCGACAGTAATACTTCGAGACCCTGCTACATGAGCCCCAGTTAGTGTTGTAGCATTTGATAATGTTGCACGCTCTCCTGAATCCATATACCCACCAGGAGCAGCCTCAGCAGCTGTTGATAATTGAGCTTGATCACTTCTGTATATTGGAGACATTTAATAACTCCTCCCAAATTGATTGACTAACTTTACGTCCTAATAAAACTAATCGTTCATCATTTTCTTTAGTTAAACCTTTATTCCAAGGAACAAAACCTTTCTTGGCCATTACATTAACTCCTTCCCACAGTGGGGACAATACTTCTTACTAGGACAAACACTTGGATCTGGATGAAAAACTAAAGAATACACTTTTAAATCACTACATTTTCTACAGTAGCTACCTGTCAATACGACTGGCTCAGACTTTACTATTAACATATTCTATACTGTCTCCATTAGAACAGCATTATTGACATATTCTAAAATTACTCGTCCTGACCAAATGTTTTGATTTTCATTTACTAGTTCATTAAAAGTCTTAAATTGTATCCTTTGGTAGGTAGTTTCTGAATGCCTTCTTGCATGCATAATTCTTCTTACTTCCGCCATTAAATCATATAATCGTTGTCTGTTGACTGCAGTATATATCTCTAACAAAACTCGTGATGTTCGATTTCCGTATAGCCAATTACCTATTGGTATCTCTTCTAACCCAGGAGTATCAATTTTAATGGTTATTAGATCATTACCTGTATTTGTCTGACGTAAATCATGTTTTAAAACATTACCACTGTTTACATCAAGAAATGTTGGAGTAGCTACAGTTGCATCATTCCATTGTGCTACTAAAATAGTTCTTGTTGTTGCGCTAGGTATTGTTTCAGGCATTAGCTAATAAATCCTTTACCTTTGAAACAAGTGCATAGGTAATTTCTTTTTCCGATAGACCAACTTTAAGTAACTGTTTAGTTATAATAGACATATGTCCATCAAATTGACTACACAAGTTTTCATCTACAGTTTCTTCTAGTATTGCTTTCCGTAATATCTGAGAAGCGATCTCTAAGTGCATGTTAATAGTATTTTTCACATTAACAGACATTTTCTTATCTTACTTAAAAAACAATCATCCCTCTCATAGTATCTAGTTTATCTTCTACTTCCATTTTCCAATTTTCAATTTTTCTATCAAGAGAAATCTTATCTGCGCCACTTACTGTCCATGTTTGGAAATCAGTATTTTGTACAATATCAATAGCGGCTAATTTTTTTGCTATATCCCATACAGTACCGCCCCATAATTCATCTTCATGTATATCTCGTCCGTATAAATATGTTATCCGGACTGAATGTGCAAATTCTCCCCATCCCCATATTGGAGCAGTATATGAAGACATTCTAGCAGGTAACAAAAAATATCTAGCAAAGTACACCATACCAATATCTGGTACTAAGAAGTAATCACTACTCCTACCCTGCGTCTTTAGGTCATAGTCACTACCATTCCATACTTCAAGCGTCAGCACACTTGAAGGAAATCGATGTCGTAATTTAAATCCAGCTATATTGAAATCATGTTCTTCCCTAACTGCTATATTTGGCCGCCATGACTTCCATGCTTTCATATCAATATATGATGCAGCTGCATGTAGATAATCTTCTACTGTTATTAATGAAGGTATAGTAGAACTAGAAAATGCTGTTGATATGCTTAATTGATTTTGTACATCAGCTGCAATGGCATATGCCGGATAAGCTCGCTTTTTTATTCTATTAACAGTAGGTGCTGTTGTTACTGCAGATGAATAAATTCTAATCCAGTATCCTGCAGTAGAATCTGGCGGAGCAGCAGCATGAGGATTAGTAGCATTGAAGGTCCCAGACACCCAACCAGTTAAGCTCAATGTAGAAAATCTTTCTGCTCCACCAGTACCATCAAAGGTATAATTAATCAATGGTACAAACTGTGTCCACCCTGTTACTACTCCGCCAGTTAGAGTAGAGGAGTATTCATATGTTAACGTACCTAAACCTGCTCCAGCAACAGCTAGTTCAAATGTTGCTAAATCAAACCTTTCAGTACCACGCAAGTATAATCTATCTGGTGTATCTGCTAGTATAGAAAACGCTGTACCCCCAGAGCTTCTAGCCTCTATTGTGTTATTCACATAAGCAGAAGCACTATTGTCCCACGACCATACTGCGTCAAAATATGGAATTGGAGCAGGCATTTTTTATTCAGATTCCATTAAGTAAAAGTATGCAAGATTCCTATACTATCGGCTCTAACAGTTAAATTATTATTAGCTAATTCAGAACGCACTCTAGCAGCCAAAGTACCATTTGCACTTGGTCGAATAACACCCTCTATTTGCACTAAAAGATTAACATTCAAAGTAATAGTAGACGTTAAAGCAGCCATAGCATCATAAGCAACATCTTTTCTATGAGGCATTGCTCCTGCAGTGGCATTTGCTATAGTTTGATAATTAACCCTGTAATTTAACAAGGATACTGCTGGACCATTTACAGACCATCCGTGTCCTGTTGTGGTAGTAGTACTTTGAAATGTAATGAAGAAAATAAAATAATATGTAGTATTAGCAACAATAGCGAAACTTAAATCAGTAATATCCTGAAATGCAGTACCATTGATAGTCTGGTCTGCCGTTTTTCTTACTAATGTCGGGCCACCGCCTCCACCTCCGCCAGGAATAGAAATAGTTTGCTTACCTGCTGCACTTGTAACTGTCACTCCTGCTCCAGTGAAATCTTGGACAAGTCCAGACCGAGCAATACCCTCATCAAGTATCCCTACTGCTATTTTTTCGCTCATACTAATCTGTGTACCACTTAGCCATGCTTATAAATGTTGGTGTTGGAGCGCTTCCCCATACAATATCAGTACCATTAGATTGTATCACCTGAGAGTTAGTTCCTAATGCCAATCTTGCTGGACCAGAAATGTCTCGTATAATCATATCTCCCCGAGTCGTTACAATTCCAAGTGCATGTATATGTTGATCGCGAGAAGGCGCTCCACCTGAAGCTCCTGCACTTCCAGTCGCAGTCACTGCTGCAGGAATTGCGGTGGCTGTAGTAATACCATGCTGATGATTAGCTCGTACTACATTAGTACCAGTACCAGCACTAGCTGCTGCATCAGATATAACTGCAACTGGAGTCCCATAAGCCTCACGTCCATGTCTATGATCTGGACGTGGCAAACGTGGGTCTGAGCCTTCTAATATTGAATCACCAACACCACTAGCATTAGGAACAGTATATGTTGGAGAATATCTTTCAGCCATTGTTTATAATTCCACTCCTGCAATTGTTACAGTCAAAGCACTAGCTGTACCTTGCAATGCTCTAATGGTTGCTGAAGCATTTAGTACTTGAAAACCTGACCAATCATAGGTAGAATTTGCTGGAATAGAAAGAGCTGAAAGAAATTGATTTGCTGCTGCTAAAGCTGCCCCTGCATTTAGACCTAAAGTAATTGTTGCTGCTGTTCCAGTAGTATTAGAAATATGAATAGAACGAACAATTCCACCAGCTGCTATTGTTGTATACAATAATGTATCAGCTGTTCCAGGCTGGCCTTCATACATACTTTTTGCTACATCAGCCATTTTTTAGACTCCTAGTAATCTAACCATTTAGAGGAACTAAGAACACCAAAATCATTTGGCACAGACCCTTCTATTGTTACAGTTAAAGCACCAACCGTTCCTTGCTTTGCTCGTATCGTTTCATTACAGCCAAGTATTTCTTTGCCTTTCCAATAATATGTAGAATTTGCAGGAATGAATAACAGATTCCACATAGGATCAACAGTATTCAAAACTGAACCAGAATCAGTTTCCAATGTTATAGATACTGCCGTTCCAGTTGCATTTGTTACTGTTATACTTTTTATTTTTGCTCCTAATTGCGCCGCAGTATACAACAAAGTATCAGTAATAGATGGCTGTCCAGTATAAAAAGTAGCCATTTTTTAAGTTTGGTTTATTACTCCTTCAGTATTAGTTCCATTCATACGTTGTAATAACTCTAACATTCCTTGGCGTTTTATAATTTCTGTTTGCAACGCAGTTCTAACTTGGTCTACCTGGATTAGTTGAGTTTGCAAGTTACTAATTTCTTGAGTTATTTTTGCTTTTTCTTCAGCTATTTGCATTTTCTTCTATTCTAACATTTAGTAATTTAAGTATCCATTTTGGCAATAATTGTAGCTCTTCTTGACGAAGAAATTGAACATTCTTTAGCAACGGTAAGTATTCCTTTAATCTTGCCTCTAAGATCTTCATTTTCTTTACTAATGGTCCGCCTTCTTTGATATACCGTTCTTTTAATTTTTCATCGTCCCATTTTCTTGCTAATGTGTATCCTTCCCTGGCTATGCTTAACTGATTATTCAAATCATGCCAAAATTGCAACTGAGCACGAACTTGTCTAACAGTATTAATCTTTGAGTCTGCATAATCTTCCTCTTCTAATGGTTCAGACAGCCATTCTTCTATCTCTGCATCTGATAAAACAATGCTTTTAGTATCAAGATCTTTATCGATGCTCTTTAAGTCCTCTTCTTTCACATTATCTATTTGACTAACCATTTAAACATCCACACTCCCAGCAAATTCTGATAAAGTTTTTAAATAAGCATACCACTGAGTATGTAAAGACACTCCAACTAATTTACTGTTATTTTCGTTAAAGTATTGATCAAAAAGTGCTCCCTCAACTATATATGAAGGAACTGGCCATAACGGTTTCTTTCCTCCTGTTGCCGCTGTAGCATTATGAAAAGTAAAAACTTCTGCTTGGGCACGTTTTTCTTGTAAGCTCAAAGTACTTGGTCTAACTCTGACATATGCAGCGCTATGTATCATTCCAAAATCATCAGTAAAACGAATTTGTAATGCCATTGTATTTATTCCCTCTTTCTTTTAGATTGCTAGTAATGTAACAAGAGTACCATTGATTCTCATAATAACTCGAACAGAAGATACAGAATCTGCCTGAGCAGTTGCTAATACTTGAGTACCTTCACAATAGAAGCTAGGAACTGTATGTCCAGCTGAATTATCGCTAGAATAAAGTACTATTTGATCAATAGCAGCAAGTGTTGGTGCTGAACCATTTTGAACAGCAAGGACATTTGTACCACTGTTAATAGCTGTTGATCCAATTAAAATATTTCCATCTGCCCTTAATAGCCCACCATCAATCCACATAGAATATGGTCCATTAGTAAAGACAACATTTGTACTAGCAACAGGAGCACCTTCAATATATACTGTTGACGGATTAGTAACAGTCCTTACGAGAGTTGTAGAAGTATATGTTTGAATTCCATACCATGCTGAAGCAATATCAACTGTAGTTGCAGTTTGATTTCCTAAAGCAACTGATGCTGTTGGCACATAGTAAGATATTTCTCTCGTAGTGGCTCCTATACCATCTAAGATACCTGGCTGAGGAGCATAATGAACAATATTATTAGTTCCACGAGTCAACACTTCACTATATGAAAAGTATTGATTAGTGACAGTTGCACTACCAGCACCACCTGAGATTACTGCATCAAGATTATAAATACCAGCAATACCTGTTATAACACCACTTGGAATAGAACCACCTTGTGCTCTTAATCCTGATGTCTCTATTCCACGTACACCTACAGTAGCAGTCCAGTTATTATCATTATTACTACGTAATCTAATGTCAGATACAATACCACGTGAAATATTAGCTGTGGGAGCACCTACTGTATTAAATTCAAGAGTTTGATAGAAACCATCGCCACGTCCAGCAAGATTTAGAAAACTATCAAAGGCTATAGTTGCTACAGCAGTTGCCCCTCCAGAATTATATGCTATTGTATTAGTACTACCATTAACAACAAACATTGCTAGATCATCACCAATACTAACATTAGAACCTGCCGGAACAGATATAGTAGTATTAGTACCTGTTAATGATAATCTAGTAACACTAGCAACTTGCAAATTAATAGTAGTGGAAGCATTCATAGTAATAGTGCTTGTTAATGATAATCTATTAGTACCATCAATTTGTAGATTGAGAGTAGTAGCTCCTACTGCGTTAATAACAGCAGTAGTACCATCATGCGATCCAAGCAGCAAATAGTCAGTTGCAGGAGTTGTGTCTGAATGAATGTAAACAGTTGGATGTGTTTGCGCTGCTACGTTCCAGTCAGTCGCAACAGCACCTACATCTGAAATATGTACAGATTGATTAGCATTAGCTAGTGCTAATACAACTGTATTATTATCAGCATCAGCAGTAGACCAACGGACTAGACCACTGCTACTTGTACCAAGAGCAAGATCAATTCCATCTAGTAATACAAGATCATCTGCTAATGTAAGTCCACCTGTAGCACTAAAGTCTGTACTAGCACTACCAATATTGGTTATGGCTCTATTTTCAGCGGACAGATCAAGAAGACGTGATAATCGTAAATAATCAACTGGCATTTTAGTTCATTATATTCTCCAATGGCTTTTCAAAACGAATCTGTGCTGGTCTCCCGTCTTTCTCTTCATATATTTCTATAGTAAAATCTTTCCCGCTTTTCCAAGAATCTTCAATCATTTTTACAAGCATATTCAACCCATCTTGTCCTTTAACAATAAGCTTGTTATTACTTATAAGATCGATCATAAAAGTCCTTCTCCTTTACTGTAATTATATTATATCTTACCTAAGATTTTCTGTACGTTATTCTGACATAGCTATTGCTTCTAATTTGCGCTTCTGATGTGCTAACAGCAGTTCCAGAATCTACCCAATGCATCAATCTAAACTGTAGCTGATTAGCACCAGCAGTTACAGTAGTTATCCACGCGCCTACTCCTGCTCTAATTCTGTTAGTCATAGTAGCTGCTGCATTAACATAATTGTCTGTTAAATCTACCCAAGCACCTCCACCATTACCACTTATTTGTATTTTGCTTTGACTATTGACACCATTACCAGCGCCTATTAAGAATCGTGTTTGCCATTCAAACTCAGCATAGATACTAATAATCGTAATTGTTCCAGCCTGCTCAAAATCAATATCTTCAGTCCATGCCGCCACAGCAGCGCCTTCACCAACAACTGCTGTAGATGCCGCAGCGACTGGTAAATATATAGGAGCAGTACCATCATTAGCTAGTTCTGTTGTGGCTACGTCTTCTGCTACAGGATATATTACTATCTCATGGACTTCTGATGCTGACTCAGTCAAATCTCGTAAATCTTCTAATCTTTCTAATACAGAACCATCTCGGTTTGCCACCACTAAAGTAGAAGCAAAATCATTATTGGCAGTATCTTCACCAACTGCTTCTGTAACGTGTCTTAGAACTTCAGCTATTGATACGCCATTAGCTGCTACTGCTCGCACTGGGAATGTTACAATACCGGCGGTCCCAGCAAGCATATCTGCAAAGTCTTCAAGTGTTTGCTCAAGATTATCTCTAGCAACAGCACCTGGATTGGCAGTTACAGACCATGCAGCACCAGCAGAACTTAGATAGTTCGCTAATGCCTGTAGCATGTTCTCTATATCGGTTCTAGAAACACCCTGGATGGTCGCAGCGAACGCGTCAGATGAAAACCGTAGTAGTATCCGTCTTAATTTTGCTTGTATACTTGTAGTAGTTATATCAGCTAATGTATCAACAGTAGCAGTATCATCCCGTTGTCCAACATTTGTCAAGAGAGAATCATCTGGATCAGCAGGTGTTTGTCCTATTCTTTCAAGTATCGCCTTTGCGTGCGCTACTATTGAATCGCTACCAGGAGCCAAGTTCATTGCTGGAATTGCATCTGTCTTATTGCCTACAACATGAGCTGATGTAGTATTAGTTGTAGCATCAGCAGCAGGAACTAATGGATACTGCCAGTGTAAGATTACATAATCTACTAATCCTGGCACTGCTGTAAATGGATTCTGAGCATCTAAAGTAAACACGCCGCCAACATTAGTAAAATCAGCAATGACTCTTGCTTGTCGTATAATAGCACCAGTTAATGGTACTATCAAATCACCATTGAAATAGTTATCAGCTTCAGTTCTTCCAGTGTCAGCAGGAACAGTGGCGGAAGAAGTTGTAAATGTTCCCTTTACTGCCGTCATAGACTCCCATAATCTTCCACCCGTGCCATCTTCTTCAAAACCGGTAGCAGTGCCTGCATCAGTAATTTGTAAAGCATTCACAAGCGCAGCAAGACGCTGAATTACACCAGCATCTCGATTACCAGTAAGAGTAACAATGTCTGCCTGAGCAGAGCTATCTGATACTAAAGCATCCCACAGGTCTGGAATACCATCTAATTCAAATTCTCCACCACCAGCGGCATTAACAGATAAAGCAGCCTCTATAGCTCGTAGTCTTGCAATAATGCTAGCTGTTCCAGCAGCAACAGCTGCAGCATCAGATTTGTTACCTACAACGTGAGAAGGGGTAGTATTAGTAGCAGCATCAGCTGCTGGAACAAGTTGACTATTAGGAGAAAGAATTACATAAGCTACTAGACCAGGTACTGCTGTGAATGGCTGCTGTGCATCAAGAGTAAACACTCCACCAGCATTAGCAAAACTCGTAACTAATCTTGGTTGGAATGCTACTGCTCCAGTGACCGTCATTAACCATGAACCATTCCAATAGTTATTAGCTTCTGTTCGCCCAGTGTCTGCTGGCACTGTTGCAGATGATGTTGTAAAGGTTCCTTCGCCTATAACATTAACACCAAGAATACCTTTTACAAAACGAACTATAGAGCTAGTAGTAGCATTAAATGTATAGTCTGCTGTATCAGCTTTACTACCAACTACATGAGCGGCAGTTTGATTGGTAGCACCATCAGCAGATGGAATTAATTGAATTTGATCAGCTAGTACTACATACTCATCTCCGACAGCTGGAGCAGCACTAAATGGATGATCTGTATCAATAGTAAATACGCCACCAGCGTTAGTCCAATTTACTATTGAACGTGGTTGAAATGCCAATGCTCCATTCACTGGCATTAATAATGTGCCATCCCAGAAATCGTTAGCTTCACTACGATTAGTGTCAGCAGGAACAGTAGCAGAAGAAGTTGTAAATGTACCAGAAGCAAGAACTGTTAATGATAGTAACTGGTCTAATGCTCCACTGCCAATATAGTATTTCCAGTTATCAAAATCTGCTATTGCAGTTTGAGCATCAGCAGTACCACCAGATTCAGCATATAAGTACACATTTGTATCACTTGACATAGCTCCAGTAGTATCTTCAAACTGTGTTAATTTTACCCATTGCCAGTTAGGAAATTGTGTCAGACTATAAAAACAGTTCCATACATTACTATAGCGTTCAATCTTGAATGCTACAGCATTATCAGTTGTACTAAAGTTTACAGTAGTTTGTAATACAGTAGCAAATCTTGCCCTAGCTGTAATTCGATTAACAGTTGTACTGGCTTCACGTGCTATAAGGACATAATTATTGCTATCTCGTATTAAACCAGCTGATACAGCAAGTCCAGCATATGTAGATGTGACTTGAGCAGCATTAAGTGCTACATCTGCATCTACGCTAAGAGTATAATATCGAGAATTAAATGTTTCACTGCGTGATACTGCATATGCAGCTCGAGTAGGTGTAACATCGGGATCTACAGATACCCTTAACTGTCCTGCTGTAGTGGTATTAATATTAGCACTACCACCTTCAGTACCAGGAGCACCACCATCACTGTCAAAGAGATAGGCAGTATTCCATCTTTCTGTATCAGCATCTGCATCAGCAGAATCAAAATCATCATAGTCAGCAAGTGTCCAAATTGATAATTCACGAGCTATTTCAGGCTCAGAAGTAATATTTGATACTAGTCGTGCTGTCTGAAGTATTGTACGCTCAACTAGCACAAGTCTAGGGTTAGTATTATATAGAGCAGCTGCTGCAACAGATAATGTAAGCTGAGTTGGGCTATCTACTGTAAGAACAGTGTTCCATTCAGTAGCAGTATCATGATACAGACGGACTCGCTGTCCTACCTGGAAAAAGTATGCATCATTAGCATTAGGAAATGTTACTGCTGTTGCACCAAGAGCAACGGTATTTATTGTTACTGCTGTATCTGTATCATTGTAAATTGACCCACCACTAAACGTAGTAAGTAGCTGGTCTCCAGGAGTCCAGTTATCTTCTAATGGAGTATATGCATAGCTAATAAATCCAGCAGCTTCTGTAGCAGCAGTAGATGCAACGATATTGGTCGTAGTACCACTTCGAACACGATCTATTGTTATATTGCCAGGATCAATTTCTACTGTGCTCGGTATACCTTGTTCAGCAACACCCTTTAATTCCAGACCAAATGTATAGCTATTGTTAAGAACAAGATGCGCTGGAAATACTTTTGAATACTGGTCTGTAGTACCAACTAACTGTAAAACAGCGTTATTAATATACCTTAGTTTTGATTGTACGCTACCATCAACACCATCATCTGTCTGAGGCTCTGTGCCAAAACCAATTGCGTCTAGTAATGAATACTCGTAGTAGAATCTAATATCATCAAACCGATATGTTGAACCATCAGCTAATCCAGTAAATGTAAGCCTATCTATTAATAAGTGATTCCAGGCTGTGGCACCTTCGGTAGACGGTGCTGGATAACTTTCTGTATTAAGAAATCCTCCCCCAGTTAACGCAGTAGTAGAACCAGACCACAAGTCAACAATAAAATCTTGTGTTTTATTAGACGATACAGTAAATTGCCATTCTCTGAAAAGATTTACATCACTAGCATCAGAAACACGTAATGCTATTACATCTGTAGCTGCTGTTACTACAGCTTTAAATGAAATATATCGAATACGACCGGGAGGAGGATACCCAAAAATAGCATTATTGATAGCTCTAAGTACTGTTCCGGCACCACCAGCCACTACTACATTCATAGACTGGCTACCACGTACAGCATTAGCAGCGGTAGTTCGAGTTATTGTCGCATTAGTTCCGGACCAGACAGTAGTTAAAGCACCATCTGTGCCATAACTCTCAAAGTCATCAAAAACACGTGCTATTACTCCACGAGTAATAGCATCAATACCACCATTACTGAATTCAGGTCTAAATACTGTTTGCCAAGTATGCTGTGACATTTATTTTTTCATTATATCCGCCATTGCTTATGTTTTTTCTCTTTCTATCTAGTCCTAATTGTATACTACTTTTGTATACAAAGTTACACTACTTCTATTTCGTCTTTAGTAAATTCTCGTACTACATTACTGTCTATTAAAACTTCTTCTTCATGATCAAAACCAAAACCGTTATCCATAGCTGGAAAATATATCCATACTTTATTGATTGGAATACGTTTATGTAAAATTATTCCAGTAGGTTTACCAAACTCTTCAGCAATACTACGATCTAACGAATACGAAGAAACTCCATCATGCGGTATTGTTAATGTATCATTAGGTCCCATTTTTTTTGTCTTGTTAAGAATACTTTTTGCAATTGAACTAGATAGTCCACGATATACGTCTACATATCCTTCTGGATACATTTTATTCAAATCTTGTTGTGTCAACCATATTATTGGCAACAGTCCAACTGCCATTTGTTTACCGTCAGAATATACTTTGTCAAATTCACTGGAAGGTATTAATTTTCGTGTAAAAAATTGTCTTTCAGCATCCATTTTCTCTTCAGCTACATTACTTATTTCATTAATTGCTGCCCGTACTGAAATGTATCCTTTAGTACGCGCAGCTTGCCAATTTAACAAGCTAGTTTTCATTGTGTTAAACTCTTCATTAATACCTAATTGTGTACTTAATTTGTCTAACTGATTTTCAAGATTTTTTGACCTTAAATTTAAACCTTTATATGTCTGTTTTACTTGCTCCCATGTAATAGAAATTTTTGGATTTTTAATCAATGAATCTAGATCTTGTTTTAGTTTTTCTTTAGGCAATGATTCTTTTGGTTGCGAAACTCCAAATTCTGAAGCCAAAGCTGTAGTACTTACTGGTTTGTCTATAGCAGTAGAAGACTGACCGGCAAAATACTTTTGATGATATTTCACTGCTACAGGATGCTCTTGCCATCCATCATGTTCATGAAAAGCAACTCTACCTTGCTGTTTTTCTAAAAAGTCTATAAGATTAAGTACCATATTTTACTTTCGTGTTTATTGATAGCTCTAAGTACTGTTCCGGCACCACCAGCTATCACTACATTCATAGACTGGCTACCACGTACAGCATTAGCAGCGGTAGTTCGAGTTATTGTATCTAGTCCTAATTATATACTACTTTTGTATACAAAGTTTCATATTCTTCTATTTCGTCTTTAGCGAACTCTTGTACTACATTGCTATCCACTAGAACTTCTTCTTCATTTCCATAAGTACTGATTACTGGAAAATATACCAATATTTTATTGATTGGAATACGTTTATGTAAAATTACCCCAAAATCTATATCAACAAACCTTTTAGCAACTCTACGATCTAATGAATATGAAGAAACTCCATCATGCGGTATTGTTAATGTATCGTTAGGCTCCATTTTTTTTCTTTTGTCATCAATTTCTTTTGCAATTCGACCACGTAGTCCACGATATACATCTACGAATCCTTCCGGGTACCTATTCTTCAAATATTGCTGTGTCAACCATACTATTGGTAATAGTCCAACTGCCATCTGTCTGCCTTCATTATACGTTATGTCGAATTCACTAGCAGCTACCTTTTTCTGAACGTTTACAAAAAACTGCCTTTCATCATCCATTTTCTCTTCAGCCACAGTATTTATTTCATTAATTGCTGCTCGTAGTGAAACGTATCCAGTAATATACGCAGATTGCCAACTATGCAAACTAGTTTTCACTGCATTAAACTCTTTATTAATGCCTAATTGTTCATTCAATTTGTTTAATTTACTTTCAAAATCTCTTGAACCTAAGTCTAAACTTTCGTATCTCTGTTTTACTTGCTCCCATGTAATAAACATTTTTGGATTTTTGATTAACGGGTCTTGTTTTGATCTTTCTTTAGGTCCAGATACGTCTACTGGTTTGTCTAGACCCTCGGGCTTCGGAACTACGGATTGACGAGGTGGAAGATTAGCAAAATACTTTTGATGATCTTTAACAGCAACAGGATGCTCTTGCCAGCCGTCGTGTTTGTGAAAGGCAACCTTGCCTTGCTTTTCTAAAAAGTCTATAAGATTAAGGACCATTTTTTACTTTCGTGTTTGCTGAATCCAAAATGCTTGATCTGTATAGTCTATATTAGGAATACCATCTTCTTCTTTTTGTTTTTCTATTACATTCTCGCCATCTTCTTCAATTCTTGCTTCTGTTGCATTATAGTAGCCATTGTTTAATGCCTGATACAAAAAGGCAAGATATTCTGGTATATCTTTGGTAGAAGCCCTTTTCCACCGTTTTTGGTCTTTCCATATTTGATAATCATCAGGTAATGGCGCCCTACCTTCAGTTACTAATTTAGTAAATGGTTCAACGCTACTTACTGTACCAATTAACTTACTATCGAAATCATAAATATCTACTACCATTTTCATCATAATTAACTCCCCTTTTTAAGCATTTTATGTACTTTAATAAATTCCATACTGTCTGGATTATAGTAATTATTCCGTACCCTAATACTTTTTAAGCATTTTATGTGCTCGCTTAAAAAGACTATCTATTTCACGATTATCTAACAAATTAGATAACTGCTTTCTTACTTCCTGTTCATTTTTGATTAAATCAAGTAATATTGTTTTATGATTTTTAACAAAAAATCCTTCCCTAAACAATCCACCTTCATCTAAGTGAAGAGAATCAGAAAACGTTCCTCCGTGATCTATTAAAACAATATGACCGTCTTTTAACAAAACATTTCCAGGATGCCTATCTTTATTAAGTATTAACATATCAAATAATTTAGCATCTGATAGTTCATTTTTATCAACTTTTGGTTTTTCTTCCCACCCCCACGTCCAGTCTTTTGTTTCTTCTACCCATTTTTGAAGTGAACCAGTTGTCTTGTCATAATTTTTAAGAACCGTCGGAGGAACTAAGTAGGACAAACCTATGATTTTAGACAGTTCATAAGCAGCTACTTCTTTTTTGTAACCGCCAGCATGATAGTCCTTATTTTTTGCTTTCCATATTCCCGATGTGCCGTCTTCAAATACTACTCTGTCTGGATTGCTTGCTCCTTTACCTATTCTATAAGAACCTACTGGAATAGTATCCCGTAGAAATTGTTCTACTTCTTCTTGTAAACTGTCTGGCGATAACGGCTTTGGTTTCGGCAGTTTTGGTAGTTTTGGTAGTTTCTTTATTGGTCTTTTTCTTAATTCTGCTAATAACTGCTTACGATATGCATAATGTTTAATTAACTCTCTTTTATACTCACGAGCTAAACTTCTAAACTCTATTTTGTCTTTTTCAGCTGCATTATAAGCAGCAGCATCCTTATTTGCTTTAGCAATGACTTGAAGAGCTTTTTGTGCTGCAACTTTTTGTTTAGCTATAGAATAGTCTTGCTGTGCAATCTGAATACTTATACGCATATTTTTTTTAAATTGTAATAATTCATCAGTATTAGCTTCAGCAAAAAGCCCAGCATAGCGTTCTTCTGGCCTTAGTTCCCATGGATTTGGTTCCCATGGATTTAGTTCCCACCATCTGGTTGGCGGTCTTTCTTGCTTCGGCTGTTCTTCTGGTTGTGTAACAGGAACAAAATGTTCTGCAAAATACTTTTGATGGTCCTTAACAGCTACAGGATGCTCTTGAAAAGCATCATGCTTATGAAAGGCAACTTTGCCTTGCTTTTCAAGGTATACTATTAATGATTCTAATGCGAAATCAACTGGCATGACTTTATTTAGTTCCTTCGCACGTTAAAGTCTCTTACAATTTTCAAATCACCAGCATTATGCATTATCCACCAACAGTCAACATTTTCTCTAATAGCACTTAATGGTAGTTCTTTATGAAATACTAAAGTATGCATTGGCAATACTAGTAACTCTTCGGCAAAATCTTCACTTACTTGATTTATATTCAGCAAATACATACTAATTTACACCACTAAAATATGGAACCGTTGTGTCATCATTTTTACAAGCTATTCGTACAATCCTTTCTCCAGCAGTTCCATAATCAACTAGAAAAAATTCAACACATTCAATATCAATATCATAAAAGACAATAGCTAATTCTTGATCACAAATTAATTTCCAAGTATCTTCATTACTAATATGTTTAATTTGCATTTTTTGTTATGAGTAGACTGTCATATTGTCCTGCTTTTCCATCCACTCTATGAATTTATTATACTCTGATTTATAAGTTACTTTATGCTGTTGTTTCTTACCTGCAGCTAATGGACTTTTTGGACCATACGAAGTCATATATTTACCATGTTGATGAGCAATAGTAGCTTCATGTTTTTCTAATGGTGCTAATGATAACGCTATATTATTCTTCTGCATTTGATTGAACTTTGACTGAGCTATTGCCCAAGCAGCCTCATCTTTCGTACGACCTTCCATTGGTTGAAAATCAGGATCCTGCATTAATGCATCATGAATACGATCTACATATTCAGGCATCAGAAAACTCCCTAGCTAAAGTATCTAACATTTTATATTATTCCATACGGAGCATAAAGTATTGTACTATCAAGCGCTGTTGTACTATTAAGTGCTGTATTATTATACAGAAATATGCTACTATTAGACGGACTAAACGAATACGATAATATCTTTTCTCTACTAATCAAAGCATTAATAACAAGATCAACAAACGTATTCTTTTTGCATTCCGTACAAACGTATAAATTTCTTGTACAAACACCATGGTCTATACAAAAATCTTTGGCACACAAATCACAAGATAGCATAGTTTCTTTTTCACAAATATCACATACTATTACTTGCTTTTCAGATACTGTCTGTTTAGTGATCTTCATGTCTTTCTCCTTTCTTATTTTACTAAAATAGCTTCAAAGAACATTTTGCACCTAGTACAAAACATTCTCTTGCCGTCTTTTTTATGCTGATCTAAGTATTTTTCTGTCAATACCGGAAAGCCATCACGTACTCCAGCTAAATATGTATGGCTGCTCGAACATTCAGGACAATTCATTTTAAGATTCCCTCCTCAAAGGTATTTGAATACTACTTCAACCTTTTCTTCAGTTATATCTATTGCATAATGATCAATTTCAATTTTATCATTCTCTGCGTCAGTTATCATTTGCTTTAGCATATTCACTATTAGTTGTTTGTTTTTGTACATATCGGATGTTAATACTACATTTTTGTGGGTCATAATTAAATGAGGTTACAAGGAATAATCCATTTTGTATATTATACAGTACTCCTTCTAATAATGATACTATTATTGCACTATCATACTTAGCAGTTTCTAAATCTGTTTTCATTAAGACAGCATATAAATTACTATAGCAGCAATAGTTACTCCTACTGCCACTAACATACCGAATAAAACTACTTGTTCTTTATCTATTTTTTTAAGAACCACTACCAAGAAACTCTGCTTCATTTTTACACTTACAATTTTTATTATTACATGCACACTGGTTTTGGTATCGCGGCACAAATGCTTCTAATAGAATATCTATCATTCTTGGTACGTCTTCATAACGTACAACAAAATTATGACCAAAAATCTTTCCACTACTGTCAATAGTAATTATATTTGCCTTTCTGTATAGTACCATGCGATGATCTAGATCAGCACATTCACAGTAGAGCAATTCAGTAGTATTCTTTATGTCCATTTTTCAGCTCTCTTTTTGTATTATTATACCTAAGAATTCATCTTTAGCTGATGAACTCCCCAGATTTCTCCATATACACGAGGCAGCTCACCAACGTTAACATTAACAAAGCTAATATTTCTCATGATGTTGACCGGATGGTCAATGCTCCAATCTGTACCTGCTCGTCTAAACACACCAGTTGTAGATGAAGCGGTATGGTCATATGAGATATAGACATCTCTAGTGGTATGTAAATTGAATCCTCTGATTGCAACCAATCCTGCTCTTCGTCTAGACATACTTGCATTAGCAGTACCGAACCATTCATAATTTATTCCTAATGACCCATCAGTATAATCTGTGGGTGTTGAGTTTCTTGAAATTTCTGCCTGAAAGCTATCAACATAAAAGTTTGTATTATGATTTGTGACTGTTACAAAATAGACTCTATAAATAGCACCAGTTTGCACTAATGGATACGAGATAAATGACCTGTACCATGTAGCAGCATCTGAAAATGTTACTGTATTACCTGTAGCTAATGTTACTCCAGTAGAATCAGCAATTAAAAGTCTGGCATTATTACCAGACGCAGCGTTATCTCGAAAGTATGCTGAAGCAACTAAATGTAAGCCCTTATTTTCTCCCGTACTTCCTAAATTAAAATCTGCTGTCCAGAATGCTCCTTCCCCCGCTGCTAAGTTGTCAGGATTTATTAGCATCGAGTTAGTAGCATTTCTTGCCACTACAGCACTTTGAGTTAATGTAGCTCCCGTAGCAGTATAGCCAGTCGGAGGAGCACCAGTTTCAAATGACGGATTTGTAGCTAAGTTAACAGTCGGAGAAGCTGGATTTGCAGAGATAGAAATTAAATTCTGAGCTGTTCCTGCAGTTGTTAATGTTACATCAACTGGCGAATGTTTTGTCCATAAAGTTGTGCTCGATCTGGTAGATGGATCTATTTCGTATAATTCTAGTACATTATCAGCAATATGATCAGCCATAGTTTATCTCCCCCAAATAACACCACGAATACGTACATTTTGACCAGCAGTTGCATTGATAACACTAATTCGATTTGTAATTCTTATCCTTAATGTCTCTTGCGAATACCCGCTATTTGCTGGTGTAAAAACACCATCCCTATTGCTCGTAGCACTGGCTACTGCTGTTGCATCAAAATTAACATAAGCATTATTTGTTTCTACAACAAATGAAAAAACAATTCCTTCTTCCATTCTTCCAGCCAATGTAACAGCATTTTCTGCAGCGTCACCAGTAGTAGTATGTGTGAAACATATTACTCTGCTAAGCGGTTGATTGATTTCATACTGTGTCCAAGAAGTTGTTGTCATATCAGTACTCCGTTACCTAAGAAAGAATGGAGATGGACTGCCTAAAGCTAAAACCTTTTCAGTTTTACTGCTACTTGCAAAACTCACAGCTAATTGTAAGTCCATTATCTGTATTTCTTGTTTTTTCCAAGCAATGTCTGCGTTTAGTTTAACTAATTCTGCCTTAGCACTGTCTAATATATTTTGAGTATTGCATAAGTCTTCTTTTTTTGCAGCGACATATTGATCTAAAGCTGATAGCTTGTCAGACATTTTATGATGCTGTAAAGCTAAATCAGAAAGAATACACTCTTTCTGCGTTTGAATTTCTTCTGATTCATGTATATTTTGTTTGTTATCGTCTATCATCGTTTCCAATTGAGCTAATTGACTTGTTTTTATAGCCACTTCATTTTCAAGTACAGTAAGGCCTTTCTTGACATCGTATACTTGATGTGTAAGCTCTTCTAGCAATTGTTTATTATCTTGCTCTTTAATTTTTAAAGTAGCTTGATCTAATCGATTGTTTGTCATAGCATCCAATAAATCATTCAATTGTTTTTGATTTATGACAATATGATTATCTAATGCCCGTAATTCATGTTCTCTTTCTGCAATAGCTACATTTATTACGTCCAATCTTTTCTCAGCAACATTTATTTTATGATCGACCTTTGCAGATTGCACTGTAGTTCTAAGATCATCTGTCTTTAAATGTAATTTTTTATTGGCTTCTAAGAAATCTAAGAATTTCATTTTCTATTTTTCTCTTCTTCACGTATCCATACTAAACACATTACTAAATACTCAGAGAAACTAATACCAAAATCCTGCGCTCGTTTTCTAAGATATTCGTCTTGAAATCCATCTCTAATTACGCATACTAAATCACTATCTTTATATTTGCTACCTATAAACTGATTAAGAACATTTTTATCATGATCACTAAATGCAGCACTTTTTTCTTCAATCCACTGTGCTGTTCTTATTGGATATGATGCACCAACCAAATACCGCTTTTTCTTTAGTATATCCACAGTGTCTTCAAATCTCATTTCCCATAGTAAATCTGTTTTAGTCTTTAGCTTTCCTACAATATTGTATATTTTGAAGACAGTTGAATATAAAAGTATGATAAATGGAACTAGTATGCCAGAAACAATTACACCTAATAAATTGTCCATTTATCATTTACGGAGTATAGTCATAATCCCCTGTTGCCATGTTACGACTATACATATGCCCACAAATAGTACAAGAATAATTATTAGTAACCCCATACGGATTAACTAATTTTTCAGCTTTGACACAATGACAATGTGGACATAAGGTTACAGCTTCATGCGTTTTACAAAAAAAGTCTTGTCCATCGAAATCAACACAGTTACATTCAGGCAGTATAATTATGGCTGTAGCTGTTTCTATTGGAGAAGTTAATATTGTAGACACAGCATTTGTCCACATGCCATCAATTTTTTTCTGTCCTTTTCTTGGCATAACTTTATACTTCCTCCTGTCTATTGAATATGTATTCACATGCTACACAATGATACCGCATCATTGGCCATAATTCTACGCCAGGCTGTTTTGTTGCCTTTTTTTCACCGCACCGTAGACATTCCAATTGAACAGGTTCTTTTATTACTACTTTCTTTTTCGGTTTGTCTGTTAAAACAAATTCTTCATTATGCATTATTTCTTCTTTCATTTTAACAGTACTCTCCTGTTTCCTTGTTTCTATTAAAACTATGACCACAAATATTACATGTCATATGTCTGAATGGAGGCAATACTGCCCCAACATGTTCACGTGTTGTTTTAATACAGTGACATTTGGGGCATTCATCCACTGGAGTATGTGCTGGACAATTCCATGCTTGTCCATCATAATCTATACATAATTCCTCTTCTCGCGTTATATTACTAATACTAGTAAATCTTCCAGATGCATCCTTTTTCCTAGGCATAATCGTCTATTTGCTCCTTGCTAAAAAATCTTGGCTGTGGCACATCAATAAAAGCTAGCTTAGCTAAAGAATGAGACACAGTATCTTTATTTGGATGATCACTGTCTATATACACACAGTTATTCTCTACATACACACGTCCTCCACTATGCTTAAAAATAAAGTCACCCTCTCTTAAAGCAAATACACCGCAATGTTTCTTCACACGCGCTGCCCACAAGAGAGGATGAAATGATGGCACTTTTGGATGAATTAGCATCTTGCCATTTTCATCCTCACCTAATTCATATAATTTTCCAGGCAAAAGTTGCACCTCCTACTCCTGGATCAACATTTGTATTAATACGAAATGTAGTAGCCCCTATCGTATCTATCCACCACTTAGCAGCACTTCCCAGATTATTTGTAGGAATAACATGTATTTCACTAGCATGCGGAGTATACGGCCTACTATGTGTAACAGCGACAAAGGTTGCACCAGAAGCTACCGTTGCTTCAAATGGTGCTGTGCTTGTACATGAATGTACTTCTCCAGGAAAACTATGAATAATGTTCCAATTTGTGCCATTTGATTCAATTTCAATGCCTTGATACCTGATATTGAGCACATATGTCTGACTACCACCAATCGTCTCTGTACTATTACCATCTATAGTAACTGCATTAGCAGTAGCATCTTCCTTTCCTATACCTACTATAAAACCCGATCCAACTATAGCAGCCGCTGGTAATGTAATTGTAAATGCCCCAGCAGTAGCATTTGCTCCTATAAATCTATCTTGAGATGTTACTGTATACGTAGTTGTAACTGATGTATGAGCCCCTTTACTGCCACCCTCAGCTTTCATCTCGTTAGTAACGCGCCAACTAGTCCCATTAGATCCAATAGTGACACCTTGATATGGCATACTTAATAAATAGTTAGTTTTGCCATTAATAGTTTCAGAACCGCTGCCATCAATAGTCACCACATTATTTGTGCTATCACTCTTTCCTATGCTAAGCATAAAACCACTACCAGCAGTAGCAACTGGCATCAATGTTACTGTAAATGCTCCATCACTAGCATTACATTCAATAGTAAAGTCTCCTACAGCAGCAGTATAGTTAGCTGATACTGTAGTATGACTTGCTCGCCATCCTTGGGGCGTTTCAATTACTGCACTTGTAGGATTAAAATCTTGATATTTAGTAACAGTTGCAAAATTAGCTGTAGCAGCTGTTTCAACAATTAAGTTGCCTGTCTCATTCTGTACAACACGCCAGTCTCCAGGCTGAGGATTGTGTGGATCAAGTCCAAAATAAATGCCATCAGGCTTTATCCTAACTTGACGTCCGTCTACTGAACCATGAGGATTTGGCATTACACTAAATTCCTATAGCATGGTATCTAACTGTTGCTAATGGACCTGCCAAGCTTGTAGTCGCTGTTACTTGTACTGCCGCAGCCGATGCTCCAGCAGTATAGTCAAACCAAAATGCTAATACATTACCACTAGCATAAACATATTCTAGCAGATAGTCAGAAACTGTTTCTATATCCATGTGATCAACAAAGTCTAGTCCCAACACTGCAGCGGTCAATCCTGTATCTCCGCCAGTAGCATAGGAAGTAGAAAATGTAACGTTTCCTCTCACATGGCGCTTATTACCTTCCACCCAAGTATCTGATACCACTACCGTTAATGCGCCCATATTTTTATTTCTCCAGTTTTACCAGCCAACCCACCTTCTCCACCCTCACCTCTGTTTTATCTTAACAGAAGCTAACTCTTTGACTGGTAATATTTACCTATTCAAGTCCGCAATCTTTGCTTGTGTCCAGATATTAGTGCACCTAAACTCACCCATCGTATAAAGTAAGCCACGAACTACTAAAGCATTAGCTGCAAAGTAGTCTCTATTCTCTACATACTGAGTTGGCTGTGCTATTGCTATCTCAAGGTTATCTGTGTCTAAGACAAATACATTACTGCCAAGAATGGCATCAGCTGTACTCACACTTGTTGGCATGTCAGCGTCAGGCAGAATTGGTACTCCTTGATATGTAGCAAGCACCATTCCTGTCCTTGTTCCTGGATATGTCTTTTCATTGCCTACGCCAACTTGATATTCTTCCTGTCCCATATACCTTTGCTGAGTATTCAGTAATCGTTCCATCCTAAAATACTGATCATGACCCATTAGAATTAACTTTGGTTCCCCACCGTTTTCCCTAATATTCCTAATAGAGTTATCAATCAAAGTTAAGCTTAGATCACGACCAGTACCAGAGTTCCTGCTCACCAAAGCACCTGCATTCCATGTAGCAGCGGTCCGACCTCCATAAGTTAAATCATATGCCCTAATACGAGCAGCACCCCCACCAGGCCCAACAGTACCAGTTGTATCTTCATCAACTATGTCATCTATGCTTGTAAATCCAGCCCTGCTGTAAATAAACGCTATATCGCCATCAGCAAAGGCTGTTCCAGTAGCAACTGTTACAACACCAGTACCAGTATTAACCGCAGATACTACAGAACCAGTTATCCTATCAAATCCAGCAGCTGAAGCGTCATCCTGCGACACTGCATCACCGATCTTGAAATGATGCGCAAACGCAGCTGGTACAGTAAATGTTGTAGCAGCACCCGCACTTGCAATAGACGCAGATGCAGCTAAAAGTTCTTCATTAATTTCTTTAGTATGATCTAATTGCGAATTTTCATGTTCCATTGCCAATATATCACCAGCACCACCTTCCAGCTGACTTGTAAAGATAGCCTTCACAGCCGCACCAAAGGTTGTACCAACAATCCGTGGCAAACTAGATACGTTAGCGATGTTACTAATGTCCACAGTAGGCAGAGCACCAGTTTCTGTAATTGGCCTAGAACGTCCAGCACCCCTATCGCTTCTTACACGCCAACCAGCTTGATTTCCCCACACTACACGTGGAATGGCATTGAAAAACCTTGTTTGATTATTCAGAGCATGCCATACTTTACGGCCATATGTAGTGTTAAAAATACCAGTAGCAGTATCAACCGTAAAATAAGTCTGCTTCATCAAGTACTCAGGACCAAAAATACGAGAGACATAGCCTCTCTGTGCCTGAGCAATATATTCCATTAAAGACGGATTGCCTGTAGTCATTTTTCTCCTTTATTATTTACCCGACTAATTCTCGTGGTAGACCGTCTGTTTGGCCAGACGCCATTTTAATCTGCATTTCACACAACTTACTGTATGGTAACTTAGCAAGTTCATCTACCACTTCATCAGGAGTTAGTGCCTTTTTATTAGCAGATTTTGCCAACGGTGCAGCATCTGAGTTAAGACCCATTGTATTCTTACTAAGCATTTGAGGCCTTGTCAATTGATTCTCTTCACGAAAGCCCATCTTTCTAAGTCGTGATTCTGTTTCCTTCTGTACAGCTACAGACATTTTCTTCTCAAATTCCTTAGTTAAGTCTGCCTTCATCTTAGCCATATAAGCTTTCATATTATCAGGATACTTCATTTCTTCCTTGTCCTCTTCCATTGGGTATTCTTCTGCACCATTCTCTTCCTCCCCTAATTCTGCATCAACTTTATCTTCTTCATTTTCCACCTTCATTGTATAACTACTACCAGTCTTTGCCATCGCCAAAACAGGCTTCTGAACTGTTTCAGTCTTTGTGTCTACTGGATCATTAGACTCCTTGTCTTCCCCTGCTGGATTACTACCCATTGGCCATTTTGTTCCACTAACTTTCTTAGGATCATTGCCATGCAGTTCAACAAGTCCAGCAAAATCTTTCTTTAGAGCTGTTACCACCTGATCTGTTACTTCCTTTACCAAAGCATTCCTTTGACTCTTTTCTACTTCCATCTGTTGCTTTTCTATTTCTGTCATTTCACTCTTTTCCACCCGCCCATTCATTTTCTGTAAAACCTCAGCTAAAGCATTAAGAGCTAACATTGTACCCTGATTCTGCTTTTCAATAGTTTCAATTGCAGAAATAAAACGATCCTCACTCATTTGTATCCCCCGTATTTTTTATTTTTCATTATTATTACTATAATCTTAACTTTTTATTATGGTTGGTCTTAGCCATCCGACCATAAAAAAAGAACAGCTAAGCTTTCTATGCTTAAACTGCTCTTTTCTATCTCTGCTTTTTTACAGCAGAAATACTACTCTATTAAACTATTATCAATTATATACCTATTACTTGTGAGATGTTTAGTAAGTAACTGTCCCTTACCGTCATGGAGAGACTCGCAACTATCTCGACTAATCAAGACGTCAGCGTCTGGCTGGTTACCAGCAGCCCTACGGCCAATATTGACCGCAGCGATAGTGTCAGCAGGCCCAGCGAAGGCGCAACCGACACAAGAGAAACAAGATTGGGAAACCCGATTAGCTTTGTCCACCAGGCCGCAAGCCGGGCAAGTCCGGCTAGTATTCTTAGGATTTACTAAGACCATCGGAACGCCAGCCAGGGCCGCCTTGTAGGTAATGAACTGACGGAGCTGGTTAAAGCTCCAAGAATAGTGCTGGCGTCGCTGGGCCTTTCGTACCCGGACCCGCTCTCGAATCCCCTGTAAGTCTTCGAGGGCTAGGCCCTGAATACGCCTCTCGGCCTTCGCCACCACTTGTTTACTAATGTTATGGTTCATCCACCGTCCGAAACGACTTTCTTTTCGCCTCCAGTTACGGAGGCACCGCTTGGCCGAATGAGTGCCCCGGCTCTGGAGCCGAGCCCGAAGGCGAGCATGACGTTTACGAAGACCGTTGATATGGTCCCCGGAGTAAGTGTCTCCCTCAGAGTCAGCCAAGATATTGACTATACCAAGGTCGCAACCCAGGAAACCTTGAGGCTGATAAGCATTAAGCTCTGGAACATCCACCACTTGATGAATGAAACACCGCCTGTCCCGGTAGACAAGAACAGCCTGGGGAACCTTGCTAGGAAGAATGACCCCCGGCCGGAACTGACAAGAGACCCACTCACCATAAATTCTCACCCGGCCTTCATGATACTTGTGTTGGATAAGGACTACAGCACCCAAAGGGCGGAAAGTAGCCATCTGATCCCTACGAGACTTATCCTTATAGGCATAAGCCACCTTACGGACAATGACTGTGGCCTCGGCAGCCGAGACCCCGAACCGCTTACGCAACTCGTGATAGGCTCGCCTCTGGAGAGGAAGCCAGTGAAAGACCTTCTCAGTGAAAGCAATGGGAGAGAGCCAGTTACAGGCGGCATTGAACCGCTGTATGATAGGAAAGAGAGCCTGAGCATCCTCCCGTGGTACCGAACCTACCACAGTAATATTCATGACGCCTTCGCTTTCAGCAACTGCTTCAAACTATCTAAAGCAATCATACCAAACAGACCACAACATCACACTTTCATTATACCATACTTTTTTTCTTAAAAGTAACTCATATTTTCAAAAAATGGTGGAGGCAATGAGATTCGAACTCACAACCTTCTGGATGCAAACCAGATGCTCTCCCATTGAGCTATGCCCCCAGTGTTAGTTTCTTTTTTCTCTAGCACGATCTATCATTACATCTAAACATTGTAATACTACATAAGTGCATTCTTTTAAACGTTCACGCAGTTCTTCCGTAGTAATTGATTCAAGAAGCGTATAAGGATCATATGATTCATATAGCAAAAAAGGACCTAAATACACAAGAGTTTCAGATATAATAGTACGTTGCATTTCGCTTAACTCTCTAAAAGTTACAGCGTTAGTTTCAGGTCTAGAAGTTACAAATGCTTCAAAATCCTGAAGTACCATGCTAAAATACTTACCATTTATTCGTTCACCTAACATTTCTTTTCGTTTCCTCTCTTTTCACTCTGTACTGTTGTTACGCTGTATTATTTGAAATAGGTTAAAAACTTTTTCATTGAATTGTACTTCCCTTAGCATTCTTTCTTTCAACTGATTACCTATGCTTGTATATGTATAACCACGAAAGTCAATTGGTTTATCGACAGTAAGACCTACTTCTTCCGCTATTTTTTTGAAATGTTTATTATGATGCCCATTTTTTGTTGCATCGTTAATACCTCTCACTTCTGCTAACATATGACACATTTCATGTATTATGATTCCTACTATTTCCATTACTGGTCTATGCAGCCACTCAGATGAAACTTGTATTTCATCTAGTATTTTATCATCATTACACCATTTACGTGGTGTATATAACCCTAGACAATGCCTTTGTCCTTGTGTTTGAATAATAATTACAATACGTCTCTCGTTCAACTCTGGATAAGTATTGCCTATCCACTGAGCTATACGCTCTAGCTCATTTAAAAGAGGACATAAACTATTGATAAACAAAAAACATTTTCATTTTTAAAGCTTCTTACTTCAAGACTTTTCTAGTCAACCATTTCAAACGGTATCCCGAAGTTACGGGCAAAATGATATGGTCGTACCTGTACCTCTAGGTGTTCTATCTATCAGTTTTTCAACGAATTTTTATACTGTTACCTGACCATCCAGTATAAACCTAGCAGTTCTTTTGTGTGTGATGGATGAATTTTACCAACTGCTTTCTTTGCGTCATTAGTCAAAGTTTGCCACTCAACACTCCCTTCCTTCATAACATCTTCAAACATACCTTTAATTGCTGGACCAATTACTTTTGACGACATTACATCTATGTCTTTTTCACGAAGGTATGATAAAACATGCTCAAGACGTTGATAAGTCCAGAATTCTGCCACAAATCCATTAGCTTGATCAATAACAGCTTCATTTACTACTTTTATAACTTTCTGTTCTGACATACGTTCTGCAAACTTTGGATTTTTATACTTAGCAATAAGCCATCCTGTACTATCAGAATAAAGTTCCTTTGCCAATTGCATCGGATCTGCAGAAATTACAATACCTTCAAGTAAGTTAGTGTTATCTTCTACGCCATTTCTCAAAGCAACCTGCGAAGGAAGCACGTAAAGTGCATCAAAAATTTGAGGCTCAGGTTTACCACTATACAACAATGGTACTGTTCGTACTCCTATTAGTTCGCTAAACTTTACTATCTCAGCCCAACTTTGAAGCTCTTTATTTATTCGTACTCCAAATACTAAAAATCCTTTTTCTGTTCCATTGAAATACTTGACTCCTTTCTGAATTCCAGCACCAAACCATTCTCCGTAAAAGATAACATTTTCTTTAACAGAACCAAAGGCTTTTACTTTTTCAACAATATCAGAATGACTATGTAACCAACTAACAAATCCCATTCCAGCTTTTGAATCATTTACTGTAAAATCAAACTCCTCATTTCTTCCTCCAACACGAAATACACCATTCACAATACCAAATCTTACAGACGTTCCATGAACCTTTTCAGTTACCACAACCATGCCTGTTAAAAGAATCTCAGAAAGTTTAAAAATACTTTCTATTTCTGTCCATTTAGTAAACTGATCATTACTATCAAGCATTTCTTCTTTCTCCACTGGTATTATACTCATTACTTCATAGACAGTACCTTATTAATGTCTAAGCAATGAACATGAGTGTCTTGCTAAAGTATTTAAAGACAGTCCAGTGCATAGTTTTTAGTCCAAAATTCAGCAACCACCTATCACTTGCAAGCTTTCCATTACGATGATCCTACGCAAGTAATACTATACAAAGAATCTTCCATACTTAAAATATTTTATATGACATGTCTTACATCGCTTACCAGGATTATAACGTGGAGCCCATCGCATAGTATCACAGTCTATACACTTAAGATAAATAAACAAAGTCTTGTTATCTTTACCAATAGATATACCGTTACGAATCTCTCCAATAAATGGCTCTGTATTATTTACTTGCATTGATTAACTCTTAAGACTTTCTATTGTCACAATTGGCAGCATATCAGGATCATATGATAGTTTCATATCTTGGAAGAGTGCAGGCCACTTTTTAAAGGCTATCTCGGCTACCTTGCCAAATACAACACGTATTTCTTCTTCTGCAAATGGAGTCGCTCTCATTTGGATAATATGTCTCAACTCTCTAATGTTACAAGACCATCCTATATTAGTTGCCATACCTTCTGGTAGTACTCGACGGGCTGCTGAAGTAAACTCTTTCTTTTTATTGAATGGCAACCTGTCAAAAGCTTCTAGGCTATACTCTCCAGTTTCAGATTGGGCTGCTAGCTTAAGCAAATCATAATATGATATGATTGCCGTTGCTAGAACATTATCAAATATCTGCTCAGTTTTCTCCTCTATAGACTGACGTTGAAAGCACACGGGACGCCATGCTTCTAATTTAGTAAATCGTACATATCGTAGACTTTCTTGTGAAATTGCAACACCTACACGATGTCTGACAAGCTCATGTGTAAGAATTCTACTAACGTCACAAAATATCCAATGAGTCATAGCATGTTCTAAGACTGATCCATGACCTGATTTAATAATATTACCTATATGATCTACATTATGCTTGCGTATCTTTGTAACATTAGGATTTAACCCTGGCTCAAAGGACTTGTAACAGAGTCGCCCCATAATCTCTGTAAGATACTCTAGATCACCAAAAGCATCACTTACCCAATTAGGAGTACCAGCATGTATTAGGTAGTCTCGCAGAGCATTCTGATCAAGCTCAGATGATCCAATTAAGAATATACGTGGAGATATAGTCATAAGATAATCTACCTCCTTTGCTATACTAAAAATAAACGAGGGTCAAGAAATAGCTTACCCATACTTCTTGACCCTCAGGGAAGAATATAAAGAGGAGGAGCAGTCCCTTTATATTCTTGTATTCATGCTTCTATTATACTCTTTTTTAGTACAGATTCACGATTCCATGACTATAGTTACTTGAAATACCAGCCATGCTTCTCTGCTAGCACCTTGGCCCTCGCTATATCAGAGTCATTAGGAAGCTTGTTAGAAACAAAGACAGTCTCATATGGTATTACTGCAATTCGTTCCGATACCATGAATTCCGCCCTAGCAGCCTGCCATCCAAGGAACTTATAGGGAAAGTCATTCACAGATTCAACGTCCTGATGATTCAAGGCAGCAATCACACTGTCTATGATAGCTTTCTCTCCAAAAGAAAAGTTTTCCAAATTAGGAGAATGTAAAGCTATAACCCGTTGCTGTGACCCCAGCCCTTCAACAAAAATGTACCCATACATGTCTTCACTAATAGAAAAAAGCCTGCGTGTACCTGGACCATTCTCGAATGCTACGTACTCAGCTCCAGTAATAGGAGCACCAAGCTGCTTATACGCAAGAAAGTCAGAAAAGAACAGAATCTTGTTAAGCTCCGTCATTCCGAAGTACGGATGATCCTTACATTGGCTAGCGACGTAAAGGATTAACTCCTTAAACTTTGCTTCGTTAAACACAATTTGTGTCTGCATAACTCTCCTTAACTATTAAAAAACCAGTCTTACTGTATCGTTATCCTCCACTCCAATAACCATAAGCTGTTCTTTGTGCCTTAATATCTTCACCAGCATTATTTGCTGCTAACATTCGTTCATAAAAATATAGCCATTCAAGCTCAGTAAAATCACTATCTTCTAGTCCTCTTGCCATTCCTTCTCCACGAGATCCTGATTCATAAGCCCATCTATAAGTAACTTTTTCTTTCCATTTTCTAAACTCTTCTTCATTATACTTAAAAAATACACTGGGACGTCTGTTCTGGATATACCCAAATGTTCTAGCATGATATACATCATTCAAAGCTTGCCATAATGCATTTTGCCAATCATTATACTTTACACCATTAAAACGCTTAGGATTAATGAGTGGAGGATATAGAAAATGTTCTTTAGGGCGCAAATTTCTCTATTTGATCTGGACAAATTCGCTCTGGCTGAAATCCAGGATTCTTATACGGTCCAGTATCAGGTTTGACTAACGGTTTAAAGGATGGCTTGGTCCGAGTTGGTACTACTGGCATCTTTAACCTCCACGTCTTGAATCTCTATAGGCGGTACAGTATAAGTTCTATTTAACCATTGAAATAGTTTAAGTTTAAGATTATACGCAGTATTAACTTTTCCAGATCCCCACTTGAACGATATAGGAACAACATATAGCATAATCTTAACAAATGATTCTGTTATTACAAGATCAAATCGATCTTTGTCTAGGTCTTGCATCACCACATCATCAGGAGTATTTACTGGTAATTCAACATACGCATCTAATAATTTCCATACTCGCATACGTTCATCATGCCATTTGTTATAGTCTTCTATTGTTTGCTCTATAGGCAATAAACGAGCATCAACACTCATAACATGGTCTAATAATGTTAATTCATTATGACTACATCGAATAAAATCATTAGAACTAACACTAGTAGATGCTAACTCTTCTAAATAGTCATCGAATTTTGATGTCAATATCTAGTACCCCTCCAGCTAATTTGCCCAGAAGTAAACCATTCTCTAAGTGGTCTCAGCACCCGCATCGTTTACCACCCATGGCTTTGGATTTGACAAACGCTTGTCTTCGTCCATTACATCATCTTCATCTGGAAAGCCATACTCCTCTAATAGTCCTTCTCTAACTTTATCGCGCTTTTCATAACTTGATGGATCATATTTTTCCATCCAAGCTAAAAACTTCTCTATATTATTACCATTGTTAGATTTTAACATTTTTTCCTCATCAATTTCATTTTCTTCTGCATACTCTTCTTCGTCTTCGCCATCTGGCATTAGCTCAAACTTATCACATACATATTCTTCCTTTACAAGAGCCTTTAACAATAGACAATAGTCATCCTCAAAATACATACATATATGGCATTCTTCATCTTCATTATCTGATGGACGATAATTTGCTTTCTTATATACAGCCGCATATTCAGATTCTAATGACTCAGCATTCTTTAAAATAGGTTTATTATACAACGGAATTCCGTCAATAGAATACTCCTTTACTACAATCGATATATCATCAGGAACACATTTTCTTAATTCAATTTGAAGCGCATCAGTAATAGAGTTTGATTTATCAGCAATAATGACTACTTGAGGCTTAGTACCTGTTTCTAAAAATATGTCAGCACCATTTTTCAGTAATTGCACGCCATTTATTAGCTTATTTATATCTTCTGTCTTTAATACCCTAGCTGGGCTATCAATAGATTTCAAAATATCAAAATGTGCACCTTGATTGATTCCTTTTTCGCAGAGCGTAATTTCGGCCATTTCTAGTCCGTTAACTTGTTTAAAAGTATTTAATCCTTTAGTCACATCTTGTATATCTATAGCACTACCTGCTATAGAATATGACTTTAATGTCCCTTTATTTATTTCTTCTATTACTCTTTTAGCAATTCTTGTATCGTCCCTTAATTCTGATATTAACCATAGACCTTTTTCATCAACACCAGATTTAAACACATGACCTTGCTTTGTTATATATGCTGGTAACGGCCAACCAACCTGAACGTCTGAATGTAAAACCATGACGTTACGGGTACGTGGATTTTTCATAAAGTCAATAAAAGCTTTATGTAAAGCTTCTGTTGTTATTAAATGCCCTTCTCTGTCTATCATTTCTACAGATGCGGGGCCACCTACAACCATTGGTTCTTCAATAATTCGACTTGCTGCTTTTTGATATACTTGATCTTCAGGAAAGTATCGTGCTAATGTTAGTATTTCTGCTGGCGATGCTAATTGTGCTTTATACAAAACTTGGTATTCTTTAATAGCCGAAACTATGTCTTCCCTTATTGTCATTCCTACTTGCTGTTTTTCTAAAAACATCAAGTCTAAATCATTTAATATAGAAGAAAAGTATCCTCGTGACATCTTTCTAACTTCAACAGTATTCTCTGTCCCGGCTAATTCATCAAGTTTACTTTTTACAAAGTCATAATTAGCACCAGGAAATATAGTATGTAAAAATTCAGCGTCTCCTTGATGAATAGCATGCGCTACAGCATCTATACTCAGCGCCATTTCTACTGGTGTTGGAACAGATTTGCTTAACCAATGAACAGCCAAAGTATGTTCATCGATGTTATCTTGAAGCCATAAGAAAACATTAGCAATGTCTTCTTTTCTAGCTATCTGTTTTGCCAGATCTCTATACACCCGTAAAAATGTAAATTCGTTCATAGACTTACCTCATCGGTATGTATAACGGCATAGACAAATGACACTGTGGACATATTATTATAGTACCATTATTTCCAGTCATTGACATCCATACTGATACATGGTCACTATATAAACATCTAGGACATTTCACATACATTTATTTAAACTTTCTTAATAAATCGTTTCTAAGAGAGTACATAACGGTCTCACAGCTTTTCTTAAACGCTACACACTGTTGTCCATCTGGCATTACTGCTTCTACTAATGTTAATATTGAACCAACAGCTTTAGAAAAACGTTCCATAACAAATAACTGTTCAGGATTTGGATTAGGAAACTCTACTGCGAATTGTTGCTTTCCCTTTTCCTCAGGCATTTTCACCTCTTCTCTAAATTACGAAGAAAAAATTCAATATCAATAGGTAGCTTTGGAAGTTCTAGTCTTGTTGAACGAGTTAAGAAAAATTGACCTTTTCTAGCAGGCATTTCTTTCATTACTCTAAATATCATTTCTCCTCTTTCAAATTTACTAAGTTTTGGTCTAAAACCTATTAGCTTTTTGTCTGTATATTTTACATCATGCGCCTTTACTCGACTTGACTGAATAAATTTACCGTCTTTTCTGAAGTATGACTTTCTTTTATGCTCTTTTATATGTACTGTTTGTTCTGTACCAGCATACGAATGAGCTTCTGACCCAAACTCTACAGCAGAATTATGTACAATAATACCATTTAAAACAAAAGTCCCACCACCAGATGTTTGAATGTCATAAACATCTGGCTTTCTCCAACGTGAAGTAATATCTTCAATTTTTGTTATCTTTTCTATTCCCAATTAGGTACCTTCATTTTGTGCATTTTATTCAATATTTTGTACTGTTTATCACCAATAGTTAATAACTTTACATCTGGATAACGTTCAGACATTTGACGTTCAATTTCTTTCATATGACCGTCTCTATCCCACCCTTTAATTTCAACATATGTATCAGTCGGTATAATATAAAAGTCTGGCAAGTACGATTTATCTTGTAGCATAAAACGCTTTCCTTCATATATATATGGAACATTCATGTACTGTAAAAGACGAGCAAAATTAGCCTCCCAACTACTTCTCACGAAATGTTTTATGTCTTCTCTAAAACCATGCTTACCATGACCATGAGGATTTAGATTAGGCCTACCAATCATTTTTTGTTTCGTTTCTTGAGTATGCCAAAAAGGCTTACCAAAACGTGGATTTCCTTCACCACTATACCTAATAGTTCTCCAAAATGTCTCACAAACTGGACTACAAAAAACTCTACTATCTGACTGCTGCTCACAAATCCTACACACATTACTATGATTTTCTATTTTATAGTTAAAACTATGCTCTCGTTTTGTGCTCCAATGATTTTCCCTCATTTTTTGTTTTGTAGATTCCTTCTTAAATGATGTATAAATTTTTAATGTTTCAGCATACTTAGCAATTCTAATGTCATCATATTTAGTCAAATCTTTGTTCCATGCTGGTAAACTATTATTTCTAGTGCCAATACGTAAATTTCCATAGTATCTTTTGTATTCCTTCATACTAATATTATGCTTTTTTAAATGTGTATGTGACAATGCTCTCATATACTGATGGCATATAGTACATTCAATTTGTCTTTCATCGGTCCATCTATCATCCGAACTTAAAGTGTCACCGACAGTTAAATTTTTACTTTCTATAAAATCACCATCACCATTCATAACATAATGATTATCAGTAACTATAATATTTTTTCCAGTTTCAGTAGTAATTTTTAAAAGTCTTCCTTGAATTCGTTGCTTTTTAATAGCAATAATTTCAACGCTCTTTCCAAATCCATTGTCTACTATTATACCCGGATTTAATTTATTTACCCTAATTTTTTTTCCATCTGGTAATGCTATGTCTTGTGGATATTTAAACGGAATACATGCATAGGGCGCTCTGTAAGCAATACGCATACCTGCTGGTAAATCATCTTTTACACCAGAATGTTTCAAAAAGCCTTTATCTACAGGCACAAAACATTTGTCGGTCGACTGAGAGGTATCATATATTCTGTCTCCATTACGTTGTATACCTTGAATAATTGATGCACGAATCCCATCAATCAATTGTTGACGTGTTATCATCTCATTACACTATTCTCATTATAATCTATTTATCTTCTATACGTTTTACTATCAATGCCAAACTAAGCAACTGATCAGAAATTGATTTACCGTCTAATAAACCTTCTCTAATAATTTGTTGGTCTGATATACTAAAATGCGCTGCTGCTAAATCATCTGATGATATGATCAAAAGATACCTATCTACCTCTTTATCTGTATCTACTTTATGTGTGAATTGAACTGTCATATTTTTAAACGATGTACCTACGCTTTCCACCAGCCCATTTTACAAATGGATGCGGATTTGTCATTAGTCTATTTCTAAAATCGACCTAGAGTCTCTTTCCCTGTGTTTAGCTATCGCAGGTAAGGTAATCTCGTTTAATGTTGTATTATCAAGTGATGTTATTGGAATTTCAAGTATTATATTCTGACAAGCATCACACCATATCTCAATAGCATCTGTATCAGAATTATAGGACTGAGTAAAACTTTTCATTGTCTACCTTTCTTAAAAGTCTATTTCTACAGTTTTTCTAAAGTCTAACTTTTTGTCTTGAAATCTATCTCCCTTTAATTCTTCATCATTAGGAGAACGTGATACACTGCATCTACAATTTATACTGCCATTCTGCCATTTACCATTCGGTAATCTTTGCTCGTTATTAAGCCATAAAAACTTAATTTCATCATAGCTGAATGGATTTCCTTCAGAGCGCATTTTCTTTATTTCTCTGCGTCTATTATCTGGTGTACTTTGCCAATTATACTTGTAAAAGTATCTGTTATCATCTTGAGACCATGCCCAAATTCTTCCTATATTAGACACTTGTGATGTTTCGGTCCTAGCAATCCTTTCCAATTCATATCTTTGCGCTGGTATTACTTGATGCATTTCTTTCACAAGAGTATTAAGATCAAATATACCTTCTACCGTATAGCTTTTTTCTATGATAGCAGCAAATTCCTTTATGACATCGTCAGCAAACAGTTTTATTCTACTACCAATCCTGTATCTGCCAGCCTTTAAGATTTCCATGGCATTTTTGTCTTCAACTGCCATTCCTTCAGACACAGCACCAGCCATGAATCCTTTCTTAAACAAAGCTTCAAAAGCACCTTCGATAGCTACCGTATTAACAAGTACCCAGTTTTTCACCAGATCATTAACAGAATTAATGACATCTACTTTTCTTTCATTTCCGACTAATTTGGCCAAAAAATCGTCAACAGTCTTATACAATCCCCTATACAAACGTTGCTCTATCATCTTGCCTATTTGTTTCGCACCCCAAGGTTGTTTTCCGCCTATACTCACTCCAGATTTTTCTAATGTATTGTCTATCCAATCATAAATATTATTATCTTGCTTTTTTAAAGTACTATTTATATTTTCATATGGAATCCAATCATTTGCCATTGAAAGTAATGAAATAATTGCCTTCTTCTGCGTTTTTTCTCCAGTATCAGTATTCAAAACATATCCAATACCTTTGTCAGTATCAGTTTCAATTAACTGTAACTCATGCGACTGTGCTATTATCTCCATGCTTCAGTCCTTTTTTCCACAGAATAAGGAATACTTAATCTATTCAATTCATTTATAGCATCTATCATTGGCTCGTCATAAAAAACAACTTTCTCAATATCGTCAACAGTCACCCCACCATGAATTTGCGCTTCAACATAATTAGGAGCATCAGCAACTGAAGTAAACAACTTATAAGTATAAGGTAGTATAACTTCTCCACCAATATTATTTATGAAATATGGAATAGTTTTTGTCTCACCAAACCCATTCATATTTAATGAGTCACCAAAAGTAATTGTTGAAACTTCCTTTATGTATGGCTTTAGTTTTATTCTTACCTTTCCATACATATCAATTACATCCTTAAAACCGCCATCTTCTGTTTTACGTTCGCCTATCCTACCATTGGAATTATCACTTAAAAATCCATATATTGGACGTTGATTAGAAATTGATGGACCAAAAATTTTATCCTCAGTTTTTTCTCTTGCATTTAAATACTCATCTAGTTTAACTCCACTAGCAGCACTCATCATTTTAGTTTCAGATACTGATTTGAACCGTTCACTTTTAAAAATAGAAATCAAACGATTAGATGGAACAGCTATCCACACATCACTCTTAGTAACGAGTGGTTGAAGATCATTAGCTACTCTACGCTTCATAGCATTCACATTAGTCTTATTCTCATTTGCAAGATTTTCCCATAAAAGTTTTGTCTCTATTGAAAGATTACTTTTTAGATAATTTTGGTGCTGGTTTAGTTTATTTTTTATTCCAGATATAGCATCAGCAGATAACCGTGGATGTAATGACACTACCATTGAATGCTCTACATGACGCTGATCTTGTTTTTGATCGTCAATATTGCTCTGAAAATATCTTTCATGATACTTAACAGCAACTGGATGTTCAGGAAAACCATCGTGTTTGTGAAAAGCTACATGCTGTTTACTGATCTTTTTTGGATTTACAGGCTTATTCATATGTACTTGTCTAGTATAATCTGGCCATGCAGATATTGCTGTTCCAAAATCCTTACCAACCCTAAAAGCCATTGATGGCAATTTTGGTTTTGGCGATTCTGCTATAGAAATTGCCCAATCTTTAGCTTCACCGCCCCGCTGTTTTTCAAGAAAATCTAACAACGCTTTAACAGACATTTATTTCTTTTTATCTTTACCGGTTATTTTTTGTTTATTCATTTCAGATAGTTTCTTTTCAACATATTCCTTGTCTCTTTGTTTCTTTTCTTTTTGCGATTTAGTTCTTTTTGTCATATTCTCCTTATATTGCCTCCGGCATTTCTGGACCAAATACTTTATCTACTTGCGGAACTGCTCTATTATCTTGGTGTGGTTGATTTATATCATGTGGCGGATAGCTCCCGTGTTGGTGTAATCTTGGTGGCTCTAATTTTGATATGTCTATTAATTTACCATCTATGAACTTAGCAATAAATGTTTCCTTTCCTGCTTCAAATCGTATGCTGGAACCGTCTGGAGCAATTGAACGGACTATTGGTGCTATAAAACCTTTCTCTTGTATTTGAGAAATCCATGTCTGTGCTTTTTGCATTATACCTGTATCATTTGATTTTGCATATTGACTTTGTGCTTCGCCCCCCTGCCCTTGTACTGACTGGTTAGGTATCCCTCCCCCGCCCCCAAACATGTCTTGCTGACCCCCAAGCATATCTTGTTGAGACTTTGCTTCACCAGACACAATAAAGTCTATATCATCAATCCCTGCTTCTCCTGATTTCAGTTTAACATCAAACCCCATACTTTTTAGCATATTAGCAGCAGAAATTCTTTGCTGTGCAAATGCTATTCTTGTTGCTTCTGCTTTTTCTTCTGGCTGAGGTAATTCTAATTCCCAATCTGTAACACCAAATGCCTCCAAAAGATTGGGGAATACTTTTTCATGGAATAATCGCTGATCACTTTCCACAACACGGGACGTTACTACAAGTTGCTGAGTTTGTGTTGACAAACCTCCAAATGCTTCTGGAGCTCCTTGCCATGCTGGTGATACTCCCCACATAGCTGCTATACGCTCTCGTATTTCTTGTCGAACAGGTAAATAGTCCATTTCTTGTAAAGTATGAAATAACCTAATCATATCTGCTCTACCACGCTGATTCTTTGTTGATACAGCTAACATTGGTATATAATTCGGATCTGCTCTCATACGTGTTGCCATATTTTCTCGTTCTGCTCTAAGACTCTCTGGCTCATCAGTAAAAACCATTACCATTGACGCAGGCATCTTACGTTCAAAAAAGTATCTATAGACATTTTTATCCATGCCAATAATGGTCAATGCTTTCTCAAAAATAGTCAATATAGGTGACCATCCATATGATTCAGAAGGATAAAACTTAGACGCATGAATAATCTCTGAATCCAATAGATACATAGTCTTTCCACGATTGTAATATTTATACATTACAGGCAATAATGGACGATCACAATCAAGACATTTCTCAAATTTTGTTTTAGCTGGATCTCTGTCTCTATGTATTAAACAAATAAAATTATTGTTCTTAGGTATCCCGTTCAAATCAAAATCTATTTCTATAAAGTTAGGCGGAAGACGACGAATTTCTAACGGACGAGAACTTATTTTATCACCTTCATCAATATATTCCTTAGCAATATACAAAAAACCATCGTCCAATGCATTGACATCGAAAAAAAACTCTTTTAATACATCTTCCAAACTTTGGTCAAAGATATTAGCATCATGCATAAAAGCATCTAAATTCTCCTTCTGCTCTTCATCTGGCTTAACTAATTGTAACTTGTCAGTACACCTTGTACACTCTTTTATGTCTTCCTGATACTCAGAATTACATGTTGGACATTTAACTGCAAATTTTGGCTTCCAATGAATTCCACGCCTAAAAACTTCGCTAACTATATGATGAATAGGAGCACGAATCTCTTCAACAGTCATTGCTAAGGTATACAAATCTAAGACCATCTGTTGACGATACGCCATTTGTTGACGTATCCAAGTATTAACAGCTTGGTCAAGACCTACTGTTGGAGCAGTATACGTTTCTCCCTGCGCTTTTTGCAGCATCTGAGTAAAATTTGCTAGTTCAGATAGTCGATTTCCATAACCAACTAAAGCTGGAACTTCTGGAAGATAGTCTGCTAATTTCATATAAAATTTTTAACCATTTATTACTTTCAATAACGCTTGCTTTGTTTCAGTGTCTAACTCTCCTATTACTGCCATTTTCTTAAACGTATCCAAAGCTTCTTTTTTCAGCTGAAATGACTCAGAAAAAACACCATTGTTTTCTTTTAGCCTTCCAATCATATCTGTTTGAACATCTATTTCCTTTCTCGCTTGTAGCAATTCTTTTTCTGATTCCGCTAGTGCATCTTTAGTTTTTTGCAATTCTAATGTTTCTTGATCTCTACCAGAATCAATACCTTCTAACATACCACTACTAATCGCTTCTTTCATTAATGCCAAAAATCCACCTTCTGTCAATAGTATAACAGCAGGATGATTATCTGGTATATCATCATGTACTGGATCAAGTCCTTCTAATGATTTATGCCATGTATTTAGTATCCGCCATGTACCGTTATCATCTCGATGGGCAACATATTGCTGTTCTCTTTGTTTCAATAACGAACCTATTTGCATTACCATTTGCTTTTCTCCCTTTCATATTCATCGAAACATAATATGTCTATGCCTTGTACAAATTGATGGTCTAATAATGTATGATTGGCAGGTAATTTAACATACCCAGGATCACAAATATCACACACATAGCTATCACAAAAAGAACACAAAAAATCATCAGTAACTTGAATATTACATAATGCACATCTAGCCTGCATTTAGCACTTACTCCATCCACAATCTAAACAATACTCGCATCCTTCTTGCATAACTAAAGAACCACCTTCACATTGAACACACGACTTCCCTTTATATTCTATTATACTCTGTTGCTTAACATTATGATTATTATGGTCATCTCCAATAGCATAAGCAATTGCATCTGGTATTGAAGATACTTTACCAGACCCATTAAACACCGGACAACAAGTAATACCTCTTAATTGACGAATTACTTCTTCTCGAGGCACCCCATATTGCAATGATACAGACACTAAACGAGAAATTGCTTCCAAATATGCCCCATCACATTTACCTGCTTTCCCTACAGTACTAAAAATCTCAAACACATTTCCATTATCATCATAGTTAACAGTCACATATAAATTACCATGGCCAGTTACAATTCTAAATGTTTCCCCCGGCATTACAGCAGGACGTGATGGTTTTAATTCCATTGGTATTTGCTCCTTATTAGTCACTTTATTTAATGATGTTAACACCTCCTTTTCTCGGCTTTGTATTGGTGCATTAAGTACTTGTTTATTCTTACAGCCATCACGATATATAGAAAGAGATTTACATTTCATACTCCATGCTAGTTTATACGCATTACTAATATCAGTTACCGTAGCATTATTAGGCATATTGATAGTCTTGCTAACACCATTTGTAATATGCTTCTGCCATGCCGCTAAATGCTTAACGTGCCATTGCCAATCAATATTATTGGCAGGCTTATATAATTCTGGATTTATACCATATTGCTTTAAAAGTGATGCTCCAGCTTGGTAACCACCAACTTGTATTTCGCTCCATAGTAAATCTAGCACAGATTTTAACCATGCATCATTCTCACTATCAGGATACTTATTATTGCATAGCAAATCGGCTTTCAAGGCTTTAGGAGATTCTAATAGAGTAATCTGTTCTTTACCAGCTTGCCACAATGATTTACGTTCCCATATTAAAGAATAGTATGGCTCTATGCCAGATGAACATCCAGCGAGAATAGATATGCTTCCTGTAGGTGCAATAGTAGTGACACTACTATTATTACGATGGCATTTCTCCTCTCTGATTGTACTCGAAGCCCACTGTGCCATATGTGTCAACCAGCAAGCTACCTTATCACTTAGATCAACTGCTCGCTGACTATCATAAGATATGTTTAATTGTGCTAATGCATCAGCCCATCCCATAATACCTAGACCAATACGACGTGTTTTAAGGTTCATCTCTTTAAGTTGAGGAAGAGCAAACTGGTTCACATCAATAACATTATCTAAGAAGCGTACTGCATATGTAACAATCTTAGAAAGTCTTTCCCAATCAAATTCTATGTTATCTGTAAACTTACTTAAATCAATACTACCAAGATTGCACGATCCATAATTTTCTAACCACTCTTCCGAACAAGGATTTGAAGATTCTAATTTACCAATATCAGGATTAGGATTATGACGTTCTACTTCGTCTATAAAAACTATACCTGGATCTCCACTTCGCCATGTTGAGTTACATATTTCATCCCAAAGATCTTGATGCTCAGCTGATATACCATCGATCAAAGTTTGCATCCAACTATCAGGTATCTGTATACTAATATTAAAGTTTGCTAGAATATCTGTTGGTAACTTGCAATTATCTTTGAAATGTATAAACTCTCTTATATCAGTATGATCGATATTCATCTGGCCCATATGGGCGCCTTCTCTGAATGATCCCTGAGTAATCTTGTTAGCATTAAAGGCAAGCATCTCTAATACAGCTAGTGGACCTAATGCTTTACCATGTGTACTTTGCACAGGAGAACCTTTAGGTCGAATATGGCCTATAAAAGCTCCTACACCGCCGCCCCACTTCTCTATCACACCCCACTCTTTTTGAGTTTGTAGAATAGACTCCATAGAATCTTGTGGAGACACTACAAAACAAGCACTAAGACATCCGCTGCCAGTACCAGCATTTTTAATAGTAGGAGAATTAGGCAAAAAATCTAACGAAGCCATTAATTCATAAAATCGATCTTCCCATTCTTGCCTCTCTTCTTCTTTCTCCGCAGAAGCAACAGTCTTTGCTACTCGTCTAAACATCTGTTCAGGAGTTTCAATAACATTCCCATCCTTGTCTTTTAAAAGGTACCTTTTGTTAAGAATTATTTTTGCTTGTTCTGATAATGGAATATATTGTTCTTGTGTTATCATTACTCCTCCGTGTATTTTGTCACATCTTGTACAGTGTATATTCTTTCATAAATACTAGCAAAAGATTTGCTTTTAATTACGCAGGTCGCCCGTCTGTCCCCATCTTCTTCTGGAATATTATCTACATAATGAAACAACCATCTTTGCCCTTTAGATGGTTTATGACTAAGACGAAAATACTTATCGTGTTCACGACATTTAAGATTTGTTCCTTTACAGTAAATAACATCACCATCTTTATTTGTAAATGCTTCTCCAGCATTTACAACATCAACACGAAGAAGTTCGTCTTTAATATTGTATAAAGATAAATCAATAACATAATTTGTATCATTTCGTCGCTGTATATCACTCTTAACCATTTGTACTGGATCTTTATCCCCAAATGCTGTCGGAAAAGTGTATTCGTTATCGTTATTTTCAGATGATTGCACTACACTTTCTGCACCATTCAAAATTCCAATTAACTGTTTTAATGCTCTACTATTTTGCACAACTAAATCATCAGTATTTTCAGTGTCCCCAACAAATGTTTTTGTAACAGACTCTTGTTTACTAGCACTTACTCTTAATTGTACTGTTATTCTAGACATAATTCCTCCGTTAATTTCTTACTGAAAATACTTTCTCAGCATGACAGAATAAACATTTTTGATTTTCTACTAACCATCCTCTGCTTTCTCCACATTGTGGACAAACTTCCTCATTTGCTTCAGGTATAAATACAGTTGGTCGGCCAGGTAACTGCCCCATTATTATACTGTCTCTACTGAAAAGATCCTGTATATTTCCTACATCACGTGTACCGGACGTAATATGTTCATGTAATGCTTTCAAAGCTAAGCCTATTGACCAAAAAGCATCACCGTGCCCAAGAGGAGTCGCAGGTGCTTTTAATTCATTATCTACACATGTTATTTGTATACGTTGTCGGTCATTTGGTATTAATTCTAATTTATCGTCTCCATTAACAAATTGTTCCATAATTTGCGCCATCTCACGTTTCTTTTTAAACGTAAATACTAATGCCTTCCATCTATCTTTTAAACCACGCTCCTCCAGTTCACCTCGTGTATTATCAACATACCCTCTATCGATATTAAAATTATCAATTACTTCATTCAAGTACTTAACTTGTTTAGTATACGGCCAGCCATCTAAAAATGATTGATGTACTTGTGTTACTTTACCACTCTTATACGTGAATATAGCTAAATGTGAAGGATGACGCTTTTTACCAACGTCGAAACCGGCTACTGTATATTCACTATCCAATGTATGTTTTTTATACGGATCTAACGACTGCAAGTGTGAGTTTTCTACCGAACGAATTTCATCATCCGTAAAATACATTTCAGAAGTAAGAGCAGGTGCAAGCATAAACTCTTTTTGAAAAGTATCAGGCTTAGCCTTTTGTTCTCGCAGTAACCAGTCTAGACCAAATAACATTGGCATTAAAACTTTTTGTCCAGGTATTGGATCCAAAGCAGGTAAAAATCTATAATTAAACCGTTCATCGTCTCGCAGTTTAGCAAGCAAATCATCGGGAAGCATTGGAGTACCCATTACTATTGTAATTGCTTCCTTTGTTGGTATATACATTGTTTCATCATCGAAAAAAGTCTCAATCTTAGTCATTTGAGACGTATTTAATGGATTTTCTGGATCACGTAGTATGTCATCAACTATCATGTGACGATTAACATGCATACCTCTTTTAAATGAAAAAAGACCACCATGCATAATTTCAACAGGCACACTATTGATATAGTACCTAAATGAATAGTCAGCTTCGGGCGACCTGTCCTTCAACCACTCCATTATTTGTTCATTTCGACGCACATGTTTATTTATTTCCTTGATATGAATTACTGCCATACCATCAGAATAGCTAAGATATAAAGCATCAGAACTACCTGAATGAGCAGTTCGAAGAAAATTCCATACACTAAATGCATGACCAAGAACGGTAGATTTTAAATGAAGACGTGGCATAACACAACAATAATTTTGTTTTTGCTGCATAGCTAATTCTACGTCTTCACATATTAATCCTATATGCCATGAATTAAAGTATTCTGGATGAGTGTAACTTTTACTCCATACGTCTTTAACAAATTCCCACAAGCTACCAACTCGAATAGGCACAATGCTATCAAGTCCATCTGCAATATATGATAGTGCCTTAGTAGCCCCAACAACAGTAGAATCTTTAGGTTTCATATTCAGCTACAATACGTCGTAAATCAGTAGCAATAGCACGAATAATTGTCTCATCTGTTACATGTTTTCGTATTACTTCATATATTTCCTGCGCAAACTGTAAACTAATCATGCCAGTTTGTATTGCTCTTTGTCCCTTTATACCAATATCAACTGTTCGCACTAGATCCATATCCGTCATATTTTCAAAAAAATGACCATTTTGTGCTTTTATAGCTTTACTAGCACCATCAGATAAACCACCATATTGCTTCAAATGTTTTTCTGATAACTTAACAAAATGGTCTTTACTAGACTTAGTTACAGCAACAATAGCTTGTACTTTTACTTCTTCTCTAAGTGCATCCCAACCATGTTTTTTCCGCCAGCTAGCAACAGTAGGCCATTTTTGGTTAAGCTGTTTAGCTATATCAACAATTGACAAACCTTGTTCAAGAAATAACTTTAACGCTTCGTCTTTAACTGTTTTAGGTATTGACATTCTTTTTCACATCCGAATTAATAGGTCTATTTTCAACAATTGCATCTGCAGTTTCTTTATACTGAAAAGAACCTGACCCAGTAGCACCACTTAAATATGCTGCACTAGGATCAACTGGGTCTGGTATATTTCCCCCTTGTGGAAATCTAGAAAAATCCAAATGGCCAAAACTTCTATCGCTTCTGACACTACAAGTTGTTACTTTTCCTGCTGTATGTAACTCTTCGTATTCTCGTGGCTGTAATCCTATTTCTGATCTACCGCACACTCCAACAATACCGTCTTCCTTAAAAGGAACATAACCTACTCCACTACCATGCTTGATATATTTTTTAAACGGTATTGACACATTCCATGCACATCGTGTATCATTACAATAAACAATTTTGGCATATTTACTAAATAAAACTTTACAATTTTCGTCACTAGAACAGTCACATAATTCTTTCTCGTCTAACCAACATTGCTTATCCAAATCTTCTCACTCCCCATAATGCTATACAAGCAGCATCACAAAAATCTTGTTTATCTAATTTCTGCGCCCACTTTGCCATAGCAAACTGTTTAATGTCGTCTTTAGTAGCATTACCATTACCTAGTATATCTTTTTTCCATGCCTTGTTATCAATTGTAAAATGTTGCTCTGGCCAACCAGTAGTTTGAATCCCAAAAACACTTCTTGCTATTTTCAAAGTAACTTTAACATTCTGCACATATATTGGACCTTCTGTTACAATAATAATATCACGAGCAGGATCGTTTACATGATGATCGAATACATACAAATCAGTTCGAAAAGCATCAGCAATCTCACACATCCTTTGCACATCATTTTCTGATATTGATACGAAAGTGTTTCCTCCAACAAAAAAACCTTCATGATTTAAAACGATTGCATGGTAACCTTTAGTACTACAATCTACCCCAACGCAGTATATCATACTTTTCTTTTTACCAGTATAGAACAAACCATTTCCATTATACTACCTCCTCTGCCCCAATAACTATTCCGTCTTCATACATGTATTTGATATAGCATATTTCACAATTGACTATCCTATTTGGTTGCGCATCAATTTTATGTAAATAATGAAGATGTTTTTCTGGACACAACCATTTCACTAAGTAGTCTGTCATATTTATTCTTTTTCTTTTGCGTTTGTCCTTAATGCAACTACTCTACTAACAGCTTCATAGGCTGCCCTATATGAATTACGCATACCTAATACGCGGGTCCATAATGCTTCTGTTTCTATTAAATCCTGACGAATTTTTCGTAAAGTAGGATTTGTTGCCACTGCTTCACCATGTAATGACTCTTTGTTAGGTTTCTTTTTCCCTTCCTTTTCATATCCACGCTCAAGACTCCACATCATTTTAGCTAGCCCTTCTTCAAAACCTGATGTTAAAACTCCACGTTTTGATTCAACATATGCCAATTGTGCCTCTAAATATGCCTTATACCCACCATAAATTGACAAATATTCTACTAATTGCTTATCTGTACAAATATTCAAATCGCCAAACTGTATATCAGGTTTTCTATCATTATGCATTACTATCTCAGGAACATTCATTTCTTGTATGTATATGTCAACTTTTTGTAGTATATCTTCTGGAAGAAATTTCTTAATTGATGCCAACAACGGCATTGATAGTATTAAATTGCCATACTCATCCTTTGTAGCACGACTTTCTATAAAGTCATATTCTTCAGGATCAATATCATAAATATATGGAGTTTGACTTTCACTAATTAAAACCGCTTGTGTCGGAGCTAGTTTATAGCTAAGTTTTGTGTTCATTTATTTTTAAACATTGACAATCAGTAGTTTCTGTGCTATGCTATCCCTAGATTAGTTCACCATTCGATCAGTCTTCAGCATCTCCAATCCTACCTGGACTCCAAGGAGTAATTGGGCGGTTCACCTTCTTTAGAGTGTCTTCGAATGCCTCTTTCGTCAGAGGCGCATCCATGGTATCTGCTTGTGGCAAGGTTGCCTTTTGCGTCTCCTCAATCTTCTGCTGCCTAGCCTTCACAAACACCTCCTGGTTTATCACTTCAAGGATTCTGGATACTGGAACTACAATGGCGATGCCCATATTGACGCGCTCATTCTCAAAGGCATCTTTAGTAAGGTCATCGTGGCCGGGAGCTTCTATACTCCAGTGTCCGTGCATCAATCCAAGCCAGTAGAAACGGTTGCCACCGCCCATTAGATTCGTATTACCTATAAGACGCATTGAACCTGTATAGACAAATACAGGTGAACCACTCAATCCACCGATGGAACGGGTTTCAACAAGGAACGCATCAATTGGCCCGAGTTCCGCAGTTTGAACCGGTTCCTCTGGCATCAGTGCGATGTTTCCCGCACGGACTATAGGAAGATTCCTGTTGCGTCCAACATGGTTCACAAATAATCCCGTTAGGAACACATCGTCCCCTACACCTATGGCTTCGTCTTGTATCACCTTGTTAGTTGCCGCCATTTCTACGGGTATCGGAAGAAAGTCCACTTGGTCTCGTGGTAACCACAAAGGCAATACGGCCACATCCACAGAAGGTTCATTCGGGTGAAATTGCCAATCGAAGACACGAGTCTCTACAAATTGGCTTGGGCCTGCCTTCATGTTGACACGCAATAGGGCCTTCCCATCCACACTCGTCCGTTGAACCGCCACGATGACATGTTTGGCTGTGACGACATAGCCAAACACATATCCGATTTCATGAGCCCCTATAACGACGAAGAAGGCGGTTCCAGCAAGCTGTATTCCATCTTTGTCGGCAAAGCACACGAACGCCACTGACTTTCTAATCTCGTCTGGGATTTGCATGAGACAATCGTCCTCTCTCCCGATATAATAACGGGGGAAATTACCAAGACGATTGTCCACTATGAGGTTACCTACTGTCAAGGGATAATCACCTTTATTTTTAAACATTGACAATCAGTTCTATGCTTCGTTGTATTTACTACTGGAGTTTCAGTCATTTTCATAATACTACGACATCTATCTAAAATCTCATTCCATGTTGTATTACTACGTCGAATGACAAATGCCTTCAATTCCTGATTATTTTTATTCTCATACAATACAATACCATTTTCAACTTGTAACAAATTCAAATAAACTTGTAACTGCAAAGCATGATCATCTCGTGCACCATGCAAGTTACTAAAACCATAGCTATTAATTGTTTTTAACTCAATGATCCATTTTTGTTTATCTAACGGCGATAACAATATGTAATCTGCCCTACCTCTTATTGGCGGATCAAGTAATGCTGCTGTCACTTCAGTACCTATTAAAAGACCACCTCGCTCAAAATAAACTTTAAATCGATCTTGCGTTATAATACCATGATCAAAAATTCTCTGCAGTTGAGGACTAATAACTTGTTCAGGCAATTGATTATTATACTGCAAGTATAAATATCGATCACATGTATTTCCTAAAGATGAAGCGTGAAATGTTTTTTTATCACTATGATGCCATCTGGACGATTGAGTATGAATAACTGATGTATCTATTGATTTTATTATCCAACTTGATTCTAATTCTGACTGTATGGTATCTTGATGATTATGAATAATTCTTTCTATTCCAGACACAATGCTTTTTCCAGTATTTGCTTAATCTTATTCTTGCTGTGTGACTTAATGTACACAATATTCTTTACCCCAGTAATATTAGTAAGGAAAGTATTTCTTTCTGTCTCACGCTTTCCAAAATGACCATAGGCTCCATTTGCTTCTATAATAGTATTCAATTCAGGAAGCCAAAAATCTACAGTATACTTACCAATATCTTGCTGCTGTGCATAACGAATACCAAAATCACTCAAAACCTCAGCTACTATCTGCTCCTGTTGTGTGTAATCCTTTGGAAGCAGCATCATCATGTACTCCTGTAATAAGCAATTTTTCTTTTAACATAGCTAATGCTTGATCATCATTTGTAAAAAACTTTCTTACATTATTCATCCCCATTAATTTCTCTTTGTCCCACTTATACCACGGCCCCGCTTGTTGTATTAGTCCTTTGTCAAGTCCTTCTCTAATAACAGTCTCAACAACATCAATTCCACCATCAAGCCTAAATGGTATAGTACACTCTTGATACGGATCTCCACCAACCTTGCTTTTTCTACATCGTACTGTAATATTAAATCCAATTTTCTGTTTGTTCTCCTCTATCCATCCTTCTCGTCGTAACTGCAATATAAAATGAGAAAAAAATACTTGAGCCAATCATCCTGGCATAGCATCTAAAGAGACCGGACCTAAACTAGATCGTATTTGATTTATAACTACTAATGCTGCCCCTTCTTGCAGGTATGGCAATAATCGTGGTAATGATTGATTAACAAAACGTGCTTGCCATGCTAACGGACTATAAGAAAAATCTTCATCCTGAAGACTTGTTGGTACTAGACCTGCAATACTGTCTAGTACTATTATACCCACTTGTGCCTTCATTAAAGCACGCATTAAATCAAAAGCCGCCTCTCCTGTTAATGGTTGAGATACTAATATAGCATCTGTATCAATGCCACATTTAGCCATCCAACTTGGATCCCATGATAATTCAGTATCAATCCATGCAGCCATCAGTCCCTGTTTTTGAGCACAAGAGACTATTTGAGAAGCTAGATATGATTTGCCTACATTAGTAGCACCTGTCAGTAAAGTCATTCTCTTTTGAGGAATGCCGCCACCAGTTAATTTATCAAGGACAGCAATATTAAATGGTATACGGCTATATTGTAATGATGGATCAGATCCTTTTTTCAATAATCCTTTTGAACTTTCTATTAGTTTTTCAATCATTTGCTATCATCATTGCTTAGTATGCCATCTATCTCTTCGTTAACTTTATTTTTTATAAACTTCCATACCATATCAAGAGTTTTGTCTATATCTTTTAATTGCGGTTCAATTGGCAAACTTGTATCTATATCTGATATATCAATATTAACTTTCGAAAATTGATTATTAGCTCCAGGCAATCGAAATGTAAATGAAAGACTTTGCCCTATTTTAGCCAACGATTTTCCTCTCTTCTTCTATTTCTTTTAATGCCCATTGTAGCATAGCTTTTCGAGGAGACACATCTCCTTCCCATGGAATCATAATATTTTCACTTTCCCAATACAAAACATAAACATGCTCAAAATTCTTTGGGCGCACAGAACTAAGTCCTTTGTCTATATGAATCAGATACGCATTCTTCATTCTCCACCTTTTTCTTCGTATTCCATATCCGTTAAATCAAAAACACAACTACCACATATGTAATACCACTCACTAAATTCTTTTCTAATTTTCTTATTTGTTATACGAGATATTGGCATCAGCAAACCCATTATTAAATTCTCTTTTGCAGTAGCAACAGGAAACTCTTCCTTGCATCTACCACAAAAATGGTCATCTAAATCATATAGCTCATCTTTCTTCACTTTACTCCCATTCTAACTCTATCATAGCTACACCAGGAATAGCATAATGAGCCTTATGCGGAATACTATCGTCTGGACTTATATCAACCATCTCAGTACCCCAGTACGGTGCCTTACCAATAAAAGAAATATTATGAGACTTACTACCTACAATAGTGTCATATCCAAAACCCCCATGAAACTTAAAGCTTTTAGCCCCTAATTCTCGCAATCCCCATTGAAATACTCCACCAATTATACGTAAAACATACTTCATACCATTTCCTCCTATTTTTCCTTAATCATGATTTTCGTCATCCATCAGTTTCATCGCAATATCTTTTAGAGCGAAAATTGAACCAACTACGCCAGCTGTAATAATTTCAGTACTATTCATCCTCCATCCAATTATACCAGCAATAACTGCCAATAGCACCATACCTATCATTCCACCCATGATATTGGGCTTAATTTTATTGATCAGATCTTTAAACATTTTTATTTCCGTCTTCAATAAACTTATTCCAACGTTTTTGTACCAAATTAGTCTTTAACCAGTATTTGTTGTACAATTCAGCCTTATCCATGCTACAAATATGCATTAGTCCCCATAAAAACTTTTGAATATCAATTAGTTCTTCCATTAAATGTTCATAATCTACTTCACCGTAACCTTGCTGATGCCATTTCCATTTGACACAATCTAACGCTTCAGATACTTCACTAGATAAAGATAACAAGTACTCTTTTATAAGATCAATTTTATGTTTATCAAAGTACTTAGTTACTTCTTTAGTAAACTTTACTTGATCATCAAATATTTCATCCAGCATATACTAGTTTTCTCCACTCGCCTTTATTATACTCAAATTTATTTGCATAACTCGGATAGCATACTTTACAATCAACTGACAATGGTAACCTTAATACAGGTTCTTCCATTACTGATTTGACTAGCTGAACACATTCATCAATAACTGACTTGTCACATTCTATTAGTAATTCATCATGTACTTGTAGTAATTGATTAGCTATTTTACTTTTGAACAAATCATACTCTTCTAATTTGCACATTCTATTTTTCATAAAATCAGCACTAGTACCTTGAATTAAATAATTAACTAGAACATATGATCGTTGCTCTTCTACTGAGTATAAACGTCCAAATTTGTTAAATACATACCCTCTTTTTGCATGCGCAGAACGAACATCATTTCCAAATTTTTGTATTCCAGGAATTTGTTTGTAATAGTCATCTTTAAATTTTTTAGCTTCTTCTTCCGTTTTACCAATCTGGGTAGCTAACAATTTATTACCGCCGCCATAGATAATTCCAAAATTTAACGCCTTTCCAATAGCCCTAAATGCCTTAAAATTAGGATGATCTTCAGTTACTCCCCAAGCCTTCTTAGCAACCCAAGAATGACCATCAAAATTTCCTTCTTTTAGCATTTTATTGACTTCTGGATTGTCAATATAATCGAAAAGAACTTTCATTTCCATCTGAGAATAGTCAAAAGATAGTAATACATTATTACCTCTTGGAATTATAGACCGTCTAACTGAAATACCGGTACTATCATTCACATTATTCAAATACGACTGTAAAGATCCAATATTAACAACACCTTTTCCAGCCATAACTAATCGCTTTATTGCTTGTTGGTATTCACTATCATCATCATTTTGTATTACATTTTCATCTACTTCTATAGATACTTTTGGTAAATTTTGAAGATTTGGATTAGAATAAGCAAACCGTCCAGTTACTGTCCCCCAGTTCTTTATTGATGGATGGATTGGAGTTTCTCGCTCTAAGTATACATCAAAATACTTCGTCAAACAATTTTGCATTCCACGATATTGTCTGATACTTTTTGCCACAGGATGGTCTATTTGCAATAACGCTTCTTCAGACCAGCTATCTCGACCTGTCTTAGTTCTAACCGGTGATACTATACCAAGATCAGAAAATAGCTGTCCTACATTTAAATTACTGTTTAAGTTTATCTCACGTCCAGCTGCTTGATTAATTTTCGTTTGTATATCTGCACATTTAGTATCAAAAATCTCTTTAGATGTTTCTACATACTCACGATCTATGTTTACACCATACTGTTCCATATTCCAGACAGTTTTTGTAACTTGTATTTCTTGCCGCCATATTTTAGACAAATTCAGATCTTTGTCTATAATCTGTCTAGCATAGTCGTATAGTTTAGCGCAAAAGTACACATCATTCATACAATATATGCCAAGTTTAGAAACATCAGCATCACTGAATTTCTTTAATTTCTTACTACGTAAATATTTACTAAACTCAGTGTCATAATCAGAACTTCCTGCTCCAAAATATTTATCAATCAATACTTTTAAAGCTAATCTTGGAAATCGCTCAAAAGTTATTAAACGACTCATCACTATAGTGTCATGTATTTCTTGAACGTCTGGTACAGCATAGTTTAACTTTTCCAATCCAGCCAAGTCAAACTTTATGTTATGACCAACTATACACCGGACTGCCCCTAAATGCTTTAACAGAACACTCACGTTCACTCCACGGACATCAACGAAGTACTGTCTATGAGTATTACCTATTCCAATAGCACAAACAGTATCTTCTTTCCAGATATTCAGACCGGTTGTCTCTGTATCTATAACAACCCAATCCACTTGACTCAAAAAATTCAACAAATCCAGAGCAGTTTCTTTAGACTGAACAAAAGTCATAGTATCTCGACGAAAGTTATCCATTGATAGCCTTACTTATTTGCATAGCATAATCGTCAACAGAACCATTCTTATAGACAAACCAGGCGCTTGGATGCGGTATTTTTTCAATACGCTTCTTAATTCCAGTCAGACACACATTTTCATAAGCATTATTACCTAGACATATTATTACTTCTATACTAGGTAATGAGCATTCTTCTACCAATGCTTGTTTATGATCTATGCCATTTCCATTCAGCTTAATTGAATTTGTTATTAAGACATTTCTCCATGAAACTTTTTGCAATTGATCTATAGCCTGGAATAGTCTAAGTCCAGGATCGTTATTACCAAACGGAACTAACGGTGGCAGTAATTTGTCACCATACATATCTCC